>OBXQ01000025.1_pt1 | contig 139433 bp, 143 predicted proteins | sample 1476641 | NCBI WGS metagenome assembly OBXQ01 (sample SAMEA2580174, study PRJEB22360) | human gut metagenome | biome: human gut; feature: human-associated habitat; material: faeces | place: Denmark | collected 2008/2010
TTATGTGATAGATAATAAAAAGTTTACTATTATTTTAACTAGTGGCGGACAGAGAGGGATTTGAACCCTCGAGCCCCGATTAAGAGCTGCACCCTTAGCAGGGGTGTGGTTTCAGCCGCTCACCCATCTGTCCATAAAAAGAAATCGCATTATAATTGAATGCCGCTGATATCTTGCTTAAATTTGCATTCACAACTCTCATGTAGAAAAATAACATAAATTTTGGTCAAATTTTATAAATTTAAAAATTTAATCTTTCCAAAGCCACCATTTTAGCTTGGCCTTGTCTGGACGCGGAGTGTTTGCGTAGTAGCAAATCATGCGGTAAACATATAGAATGCACCTATCACTGCCTCGTCCAAGCGCCTTTGTGCGTTTAAACATCTCCTCAGGATCCGCGCCCTTTAGCGAAGCGATGCCATCGTAGCCAAGTGCTAGTAGATCGGCCTGCGTCGCCTCGCCCACATAGGGGATTTTCTTAAAATCGCTCAAATTTACCTCAAATTTCTTTTAAATTCCGCCGAGCTCACTGCTTTGAACGAAATTTTAATTTTATTCGTGAGTTGCAATGCTAGCTAAATTTTATCTTACAACTACACTAAGTCGTTATCCAAGCTTCTCACAAGGTGGTCTAATTTAAATTTATTACGCGAAAAACCATATTTAAAATGATTTTAGACCAAATTTTATGCAAGTTAGGCGCTAAATTTGATCTAAAATTCTCTCGCAAATTTCTCTTGGGTTTGCGTTTTCGTAGATCGGTCTGCCAACGACGATAAAGTCGCTACCCTCTTGCTTTGCGCTAACTAAATTTGCAACCCTCTTTTGATCGCCCGCACTCTCGCCAAAAGGCCTAACTCCAGGGCAAAGCGTGATGAAATTTTTATTTGTCACATCTTTTATGAGCTTACTTTCAAAGACCGAGCAGACCATGCCGTCAAGCCCCGCTTCAAAGCTCATCTGGCTAAATTTCCTAACCGAGCGAGAAATAGTATCGTTATAAACCGCTTCAAATTCGCTCTCGTTAAAGCTAGTAAGAGCTGATACAGCAAGCACCAAAGGGCGATTTTGCAGCGCATTAAGACGCTCCATCACAGTTTTCATCGCACGTACGCCAGCGCTTGCGTGCAAATTTATCATATCCACGCCTATCTTTGAGACGACCTCAGCGGCGTCTGCCATCGTGTTTGGGATATCATAGAGCTTTAGATCAAGAAAGATTTTAAACTCCCCTGCCCCTTTTAGCTCCTCTATAAATTTAGCTCCATCTCTAAGGTAGCTTCTAAGCCCTACTTTCAGCCAAAGATCAAGCCCTTTTAGCTCACGAACAAGGGCTAAATTTTCATCCTTGCTCGCCATGTCAAGAGCGACACAGAGCCTCATAGATCGCCCTTTATCTTATCTAGTACGCCGTTTATAAATTTTGGCGCCTGATCGCTTCCAAGCTCTTTTGCAAGCTCGATCGCCTCGTTTATTATAACAGCTTTATCAGTTTGGCTAAATTTCATCTCATAAAGCCCAAGTCTAAGGATAGCAAGCTCTGTTGCGCCAACCTTGCTAAAGTCGCCATCTTTTAGGTGTGGCTTTAAAATTTTATCTAGTTTTTCTTTGTTTGCTAGCACCTCTTTAAAGGTCTGCTGCGCCTCGTTTTTGCGCTCATTTCTTATCTTTTTCTCTTCTAAAAATTCCTCTTCAAACTCCGCAGTTACGGGGTTTATCTCGTTTGAGTAAAGTAGCGAAACGATGGCTTGTCTCACTTGATGACGTGTGGCCATTTTACTCTCCTAGCTTTTTGTATAAATTTAGCATCTCTATAACGCCCGTCATCGCTTCAAAGCCCTTGTTTCCAGCCTTGCTGCCAGCTCGCTCGATCGCTTGCTCGATGTTATCTACTGTTAGCACGCCAAATGTGACTGGTTTTGCGTATTTTAGCGTCACGTTTGCGATGCCTTTGGTAGTCTCAGCGCTTACGTAGTCAAAGTGCGGCGTTGCGCCTCTTATCACCGCTCCCACACAGCAAACCGCGTCAAATTTACCACTTGCAAGCACCTTTTCAAGCGCCATAGGTATCTCAAATGCACCAGGTACCAAGATCAAGCTCAAATTTTTCTCATCGCCACCGTGACGTAAAAATGCATCTTTTGCGCCCTCTACCAAGCGGTCTGTGATGATGTGGTTAAACCTTGCGTTTATGATCGCTATCTTTTCGTTGCCTTTTAGGGCCAAATTTCCCTCGATTATTTTCATCTTTTCTCCTTTATTTTTTATGCAAGTTTAGCAAAAGCTTGTTTAAAAATAGACCCTTCGTCAAACTATCTTTAGCATGATGACACTAAAGATGATGAGCGATAAAAACAGGGCTTTTTTAAAATTTATCTTCTCACCTTCAAAAACTACGCCAACCACGACTGCTCCGATCGCTCCGATGCCTGTCCAGATCGCATACGCCACCGACATAGCGATAGCTTGCATGGCGTAGCTAAGTAGCGTTAGAGAAAGGGCGAAATTTCCAAGCAAAAGGATGAAATTTGCCCACTTTTTTACACCTGTGCTTTTTGAAAATTTCGTGATAAAAAAGACGCCAGAGACCTCGCAACATCCAGCTAATAAAAGCGCTAAAAAGTGGATCATTCTTTCATGCCTTTTAGCCCAAGCACGCCTAAAATTAGCGTCGCTATGAAAAATAGCCTAATGAAATTTGGCATGATCCCGCTTGCTACGTAGTCGCTAACGATCTCAGCTATGACGATAAAAACCGTCCCAAAGCCCACAAATACAGCATAAGAGATGCTTACGGGCAGATACTTTAAAGCCTTCATAAACGAGACAAAACTTATGCTTACAAGCAGCGTCGTAAGCAAAAATTCACTTAAATTTGACGCGTGCTTTAGCCCATACGCCCAGCCACACTCAGCCACCGCACCTAGAAATATCCATAAAAAGCCTCTATTTGACATAAATTTACTTCATGCCTTTTATGGTATCAACGATCTCTTTTACATTTGCACTAATTGCCTTATTTTCAAAGCTATCATCGTTATTTTGTCCAACTAGCCCCTTTAAATTTCCAAAGACTCCAGGGTTAAACCTTAGCTCGCTAGAGCTATAATGCCTCAAAACTTCACCATTTCTAACGACTTCTACCTCGTAAGTAAGGTAGATATTGCCCATCCTGTCGCTTTTAGCAAAGGTCGCCTCGCCTATAAATTCCCTGCGATGAGTTATCTTTATCTTTAGCTCGTCGCTTGAGTTAGGATCGAGCAAATTTTCTTTTGTAAGCGCCTCTAAAATTTGCTTGTTATACTTTTTTTCGATCATTTTTGGGCTTTGGTAGAGAAATTTTGTCGGTTCGTGGCGCTGCACATGAGTGTAGCTAATGCCCTCAAATTTATACTTGCCAGCAAGTGGCACCTTTGGCTGAGATGAGCTGCAACCTACTAAAAACAACACTCCAAAAAGTAACGTTAAAATCCTTTTCATCTCTCTCCTTAGTTTAAAAATTTAAAATTTCCTCTATCTTTAGCGTGTCATTTACGACCTTTTCAAGCTCGTCTAAATTTAGCATATTTGGTCCATCACAAAGCGCCTCGCAAGGGTTTATGTGCGTCTCATAGAAAAATCCATCCACTCCAACGCTAGCTGCTGCTCTTGCAAGATAAGGCACAAACCTAGCATCACCGCCGCTTTTTTCGCCAAGTGCGCTTGGCATCTGCACGCTGTGGGTCGCGTCAAAAATGACTGGCGCAAATTCTCTCATCATCACCAAATTTCTCATATCAACGACTAAATTTCCATATCCAAAGGTGCTACCTCGCTCCGTTAGCCAGACGCCATTTGCCTTTGCGACCTCGTATCCATCGCCGCTCACACCTCTTGTCTCAAGCACCTTTTTAACAGAGTGTTTCATAGCAGATGCCGCTAAAAACTGCCCTTTTTTGATATTTACGACCGCTTTTGTCTTTGCAGCTGCCACGAGCAAATCAGTCTGACGGCACAAAAATGCAGGAATTTGCAGCACATCAGCCACTTCGCCAACTGGCTGAGCTTGATAGCTCTCATGGATATCGGTTAAAATTTTAAAGCCAAATTCCTTTTTTACTTCAGCCAAAATTTCACAACCTTTTTCTAGTCCAGGGCCACGAAATGAGCTAATGCTCGTGCGATTTGCCTTGTCAAAGCTAGACTTAAAGTAAAAATCAAGCTTTGGATTTTCGTTAAATTTAACTAACCTTTTTGCCACTTCAAAAACAAGCTCCTTGCTCTCTATCACGCAAGGTCCAGCGATTAAGATCATTTTTTCTCCTTTATTTTTCTTTAACAACTAAAATTCCACTCACCACGACAAGCACGATACCTGCGAGCGCTAGGTGATTTGGCAACGCATCGCCCATAAAATAGCCAATTATAAGCGTAAAAATGACGTCTGCGTAGCTAACCGCAGCGATCACGCCAGCTTTTTTGCCAACCGCAAATGCCTTTGTCATAAACGCCTGAAAATAGTAGCCACTAAGCCCCATTAGCAAGATAAACACGACGTTGTGCCAGCTTGGCATAGCAAATTTAGAAAATAAAAAATCCAGAGGCTCGTATGTAAAAAACTCAGCCATCCCCATGCAAATAAGCGGCAAAAACGAGCCCCAAAGCATGAAGCTTAGCACGATCACGTTTGTGCCGTAGCTCTTGTTTAGCTCCTTGACACTCGTGTAGGCAATAGCCGCTCCAAGGCCGCTCCAAATGCCGATGATATCGGTTTTATTGATACCTAAATTTGGCTGGATAACAAGCAAAATCCCGCCAAATCCCAAAAAGACAGCAAACCAGCCAAGCGAGCTTAACCGCTCCTTAAACACGATAGCTGCGAGAATGGCTGTAAATATCGGGTTTGTCTTTTGAAATGTAAAGGCTGTGGCTAAATTTACGTGTGCGACGTTGTAAAAAAAGGCAAAAAGCGCCACCGTGCCCACAAAACCGCGAAACATCAGCAAGAAAAAGTGCCCGCCAGTTTGTTTAAATGGAAATTTATAGATGGCGTAGATGACGATGAAAAGTCCGATCAAATTTCTAAAAAAAACAACTTCGATAGAAGGCATATCTTTGCTCAGATACTTTGCAAATGCGCCAGTCACGGCAAACATAAAGCAAGCAAAGAGCATATAAAAAATGCCAAGATGTGAAATATAAAACCTTTTTAACATTGCAAAACCTCTGAATTTAAAGCACTCATTTTAATAAAAAATGGCTTAAATTTTGGTTGATTTTTTCTTTTATTTCGGCGCTTTTAAGCGTAATTTTATACTTTATATAAGAGAAAAATTTGTATAATCAGCCATCATAAAAAGGACAAAATTTGCAAAAAGTAATATTAGTAGGCAAGCCAAATGTCGGCAAAAGCTCACTTTTTAACCGCTTAGCAAGAAGACGCATCGCCATAACAAGCGACGTTAGCGGCACTACAAGAGATACAAACAAAGCTAAGATCGAAGTTGAGGGCAAAGAGTGTATATTAATCGACAGCGGCGGGCTTGATGATAGCAGCGAGCTTTTTAAAAACGTAAAAGCAAAGACCTTAGCAGAGGCTAAAAACTCAGACGTTATCTTATACATGGTCGATGGCAAAATGATGCCAGATGATGAGGATAGAGCCATTTTTTACGAGCTTAGCAAGCTAAATTTACCAATCGCTCTAGTCATCAACAAAATCGACAGCAAAAAAGACGAGCAAAGAGAGTGGGAATTTGTAAGTTTTGGCGCAAAAAGCTCATTTGGAATTTCAGTAAGCCACAACACCGGCATAGATGATCTTAGCATCTGGCTAGCAAAGCACTTAGAAGCGAAAGTGCAGATAAAGGCCGATACGAGCGATGATTTTGATGATTTTTTAGAAAACTATAACGACGAGGGCGAGCTAAGCGACGAGATAGACTATGAGAGCAAAAACATAAGAGTTGGCATCATAGGCCGCGTAAATGTCGGCAAAAGCTCACTTCTAAATGCCCTTGTAAAAGAGAGCCGTGCCGTTGTTAGCGACGTAGCAGGCACTACGATCGACCCAGTAAATGAAATTTACGAGCATGATGGCAGGGTTTTTGAGTTTGTCGATACTGCTGGTATCAGAAAGCGTGGCAAGATCGAGGGCATCGAGAGATACGCGCTAAATAGAACTGAGAAAATTTTAGAAGAGACAGACGTGGCACTACTTGTGCTTGATAGCTCTGAGCCACTAACTGAGCTTGATGAGCGCATCGCTGGCATCGCTTCGAAATTTGAGCTTGGCGTCATCATCGTGCTAAACAAATGGGACAAAAGCAGCGAAGAATTTGACGAGCTTTGCAAGGAGATAAAAGATAGGTTTAAATTTCTTGCATACGCGCCAATCATCAGCGTCTCAGCACTTGGCGGCAAAAGAGTGCATAAAATTTACCCGCTCATAGTTGAAATTTACAAAAACTACACCCAAAAAATCCAAACTTCAAAGCTAAATGAAGTGATCGGCGAAGCGACCAAAGCGCACCCTCTGCCACGCGATAAAGGCAGGGTCGTGAAAATTTACTACGCAGTGCAGTTTAAAACAGCACCTATCATGATAGCACTCATAATGAACCGCCCAAAATGCCTGCACTTTAGCTACAAACGCTACCTGACAAACAAGCTTAGAGAGAGCTTTAGTCTAGCTGGCGTGCCTATCGTGCTAATCCCTAAAAAACGTGGAGAGAGTGATGAAGACAAAGAACAATAATATCGTTTTGATAGGGTTTATGGGTGTTGGCAAGGGTACCACTGCAAGGGCGCTAAGCAAGGCGCTAAAGACGATGAACCTTGACTGCGACGACTTGCTAGAGAGCTCACAAAATATGAAGATAAAGGCTATCTTTGATGAATTTGGCGAAGAATATTTTAGGCAGCTTGAAAAGGATCTAGCTAAATTTCTAGCCACAAATGTCAAAAATGCGATCATCTCGACAGGTGGGGGCTTTGCAAAGGTTAAAAATTTAAACAAAATTGGCACTGTGATCTATCTAAAAGCAAGCTTTGATGCGATCATGCAAAGGCTAAAAAATAGCAAAAATAGCGAGAAAAAACTCGCCAAACGCCCACTTTTAAGCGACCTAAAAAAGGCTGAAGCGCTTCATCTGGAGCGAGAGAAGCTTTATGAGAAAAAGGCTGATTATATCATTGAAGTGGAGGGCAAAACTCCAAAGCAGATCGTAAAAGAGATAAGGATACTTTTAAAAATTTAAATTTGGTTGCAAAGTGGCGTGGGCTGCTTGCAACGATAAATTTCAAGATCAGGCTAGATAGATGTATGGCGTGGTGTTGGAATTTGTGATGTTTGAGCTAAATTTAACGTTTTGTAGTTAGAAATTTTGGCAAAATTTTGAGATGAATTTGCCTTACTTTGATAAAGCGCTAAAGCGACAAATGTTGTGCGGTCAAATTTTAAGATCAAGCTAGACACATAAAGTCTAACGTGATGTTAAAATTTAAAAGCTTTTGGCGAAGTATCGTGAGATGATTTTGATAGTTGTGTAGAAATTTTAAGCCGAGGCTAGACATATAGTCTGCCGAAAGCTTAAAATTTCAAATCTCTATCAAAAGCGCTCGCGAGAAAAAGCCAAAATTTGAAAGGATAAGATGAGAGTATTAACCGGCCTCCAACCCTCCGGCAAACTACACCTTGGCAACTATTTTGCCTCGATAAAACAGATGGTTGATATGCAAGAGCAAAATGAAATGTTTATGTTTATAGCAAACTACCACGCGATGACCAGTCTTAGCGAGGCAAAGGCGCTAAAGCAAAACACCTTTGACGCTGCGTGTGCCTTTTTGGCGCTTGGGATCAACCCAGACAAGAGCATTTTCTGGGTGCAAAGCGACGTTAAAGAGGTGCTTGAGCTTTACTGGGTGCTAAGCCAGCACACGCCTATGGGCCTACTTGAGCGCGCACACAGTTACAAAGACAAGGTCGCAAAGGGCCTTAGCTCGCACCACGGACTCTTTAGCTATCCAGTTTTGATGGCGGCTGATATCTTGCTTTATAACGCGCAGGTCGTGCCTGTGGGCAAAGACCAGATCCAGCACGTTGAGATCGCGCGTGATATTGCGATCAAATTTAACAACGAACATGGTGAGATTTTTACACTGCCTGAAGCAAAGATCGATGAAAACGTCGCTACCGTGCCTGGTACAAACGGCGAAAAGATGAGCAAAAGCTACGGCAACACGATCGATATCTTCGCAGACGCCAAGACGCTTAAAAAGCAAATTTCAAGCATTGTAACTGATGGCACGCCGCTTGAAGAGCCAAAGCAGTGGCAAAACTGCAACGTATATAACATCGCAAAGCTTTTCTTAGATGAGAGCGGCCAGCGCGACTTGCAGGCTAGATATGAGCGTGGAGGAGAAGGTCACGGACACTTTAAGGCCTACCTAAACGAGCTTGTTTGGGAATATTTCAAAGAGGCAAGAGAGAAATTTGAATACTATCAAAATAATCCTGACGAGGTGGCTAAAATTTTAGATCTAGGCGCTAAAAAAGCCCAAAATGTGGCTCACACAACGATAAAAAAAGTGCGTGAAGCGGTTGGAATTTACAGATAAGGAAAAATATGCAAAATTTATATCCCTACGCGCAGATAATTCACCTTTTTTGTGCGATCATATTTGTTGGTTATCTATTTTTTGATGTGATCATATTAAGAGCGGCGAGCAAAAAGATGCCGCCAGAGCTTGCTCAAAAGGCAAAGCAAGCCATCGGCTCAGTAGCTGTTAAGATCATGCCTATTTGCGTGCTACTTTTAGTTTTAACTGGTGGCATGATGATAAGCAATTGGATCGACAATAAAGTTTTTATGATCAAATTTTGCTTAGCGATGGTGATCGTGGCTGCGGTGATAGTAAATTTAAGCTGCAAATTTATATTTAAGCGCCCTAGCCCACTTGGTAACATCCACCCTATCGCACTTACGCTTGCGGTGGCGATCGTCTTGCTTGCAAAAGTTATGTTTATGGTTTAAGGATAGGATAAGGAGAGGATAATGATAAATTTAAAACTACTTGAGACAAACTACGATGAATTCGTAAAAAAACTAGAGGGCAAAAACGTTAAAGCTAGCTTGCTAGACGAGCTTTTGCACACTTTTAACGAGCTAAAGCAAAAGCGCAAAGCACTTGAAAATTTCCAAGCGATCCAAAACGCAAAGAGCAAGGAGCTTGGCGTAAAAGCAAGAGCTGGTGAAGACGTAAGTGAGCTTAAAAGTGAGCTAAATTTAAACAAAGCTGCCCTTGCTGACGCTGATGAGATCGTTAAACAATATGAAGAAAAGCTTGAGCAAATTTCATTTAGCGTACCAAATATCACCGACGATGACGTGCCATTTGGCAAGGACGAGGACGATAATGTCTGCATAAAAACGGTGCTAGAGCCAACTAAATTTGACTTTACGCCAAAGGAGCACTGGGAGCTAGGCGAGAGCCTTGGCTGGCTTGACTTTGAAAGGGGCGCAAAGCTCTCAGGATCGCGCTTTACCGTGCTTCGAGGCATGGGAGCAAGACTTAGTAGAGCGCTTGTTAATTACATGATCGACTTTAACAGCGCACGCGGATTTGAGCTTGTAAATGTCCCTTATCTAGTAAGCTCAAACACACTTTTTGGCACCGGTCAGCTGCCTAAATTTGAAGAGGATCTTTACAAAGTGCGCGACGAGGACCTCTACCTCATCCCAACCAGCGAAGTGCCTGTGACAAATTTATACAATGACACGATCATTGAAGCCGAGCAGCTACCTATAAAGATGACTTGCTACTCAGCATGCTTCCGCCAAGAGGCAGGCTCAGCAGGACGTGACACAAGAGGTATGATCCGTCAGCACCAGTTTGAAAAAGTCGAGCTTGTAAGCATCACAAAGCCTGATCAAAGCGAGGGCGTGCTTGCTGAGATGATATCTTGCGCGAGTGACTTGCTAACTAGCCTTGGTTTGCCTCACCGTCACATGCTTCTTTGTAGCGGCGATCTAGGCTTTAGCGCAGCAAAGACGGTGGATCTTGAGGTTTGGCTACCAGGTCAGGGCAAATACCGCGAGATAAGCTCTATCTCTAATACTCGTGACTTTCAAGCAAGAAGAGCGAAAATTCGCTTTAAAGATGGCAAGAAAAATATGCTTGTAAATACCCTAAATGGCTCAAGTCTGGCAGTTGGCAGGACTCTTATTGCTATCATGGAAAACTACCAAAAGGCTGATGGCACTATCGAAATTCCAGAAGTTCTTAAAAGGTATATGTAGTGGCTGATGAAGAGGTTGTAGTTCTAAAACCACCTGGCGAGCAAGCAGAGCAAGCGCCTGAAGAGGCAAAGACAGAGGCACCTGAAGAGATCGTCTCGCTTGAGAGCATCGCAAGTGAGGGCGTGCTGCAAGATGAGAGCATCCCAGAGCCAATACCCGTAAAAAAGAGCAAGAAAAAGCTCTTTATCATCATCGGCGCAGCTGCTTTGGTGCTTGTCATCTTGATAGTTGTTTTGTTAATCGTCTTGCTAAAAAAAGATAAAAAAGAGGAGATAGACACTACAGCTATCGTAAAAAATATAGAAAACAACTACCAAACGCAAAATTTTGGCGCTTCAAAGATCGATGAGATGATAAACAAGGCTAACCAGCTCTATGAGCGTGGCAATAAATTTGAAGCGTTAAAAATTTATGAAAACATAGCTGTTTATAACCAGTCACTTTCAAACTACAACCTCGGCGTTTCGCAGATGAAACAAGAAAAATGTGACGAAGCTATCATCTCGTTTAACAAAGCGATAACTGACCGCGAAAACACCGCAGTGAGCGCCATAAACGCCGCTGTTTGTTCGCTTGAGCTAAATAACACCAAAAATTTCAACTACTACATAGGGCTTGCGGACTCCTTTTTGCAGTATGAAAACAGCTCGCCACTTTACAGCTACTACTATGCACTAGTTAATTATTACAAGGGTAATTACTACGAGGCGCTGCAAGCACTCTCGCACCCTAGCACAGATGACTACAAGGGCGAGTATGCCTACTTGAGCGCAAAAATTTTATCGCTTCTTGGCGATGATGAGAGAGCCATAGCTAAGCTTGAGGGGCAAAAGGCGTTTAAGGCTGACTTTACGCTAGCACAGCTCTACGCAAGACTTGGCAAATACGACAAAGCAAGGGACTATCTCACAAAGGCCTCTAAAAATACGCCAAATATCGATCTTATCAAGATGACAGCCGCACTTATCGATCTAAAAACGGCTGATTATGGCGATGCGGCGGCGTTTATCAAAGATGTTTACGACTACAACGCCTCGATGCCAAGCAAAATTTACAAGATAAAGACCATTCTAAAGCCAGATCTTTTTGACGTCAGCCTAGCTCAGGCGCACTTTAGCGACGATATGTTTTTTGACAGAACAAGACGCTACGAGACACTATTTTACTTCGCACCTTACAAGGTTTTTGATGCAAAACAGAGCATCGAGCAGATAAGAAAAGGTGGGGTTAGCGTCTTTTTAGATGACACCTCAGCGGCAAATGACTACCTTAGCCAAAGTGCCGCCGCCTCAAAGGTCAATGCCAAACTTAGCGAAGCCATCGCAAAGGCACTTAACTACCGCTTAAAAGAGGCAAGCAAGGACTTTGAAGAGCTAGCCAAAGCCTATCCAAACCACTCGATCTTGCAGTATAACCTAGCTCTAAGCTACGCTCAGCTTGGAAATTTTAGCCTTGCAGCAAAGCACTTTATAGCAAGCTACCATCAAGATGTAAATAACCATCTCTCTGGCATCTTTGGCGCGATCTGCATGGATATAAATAGAAATTTAAACCCAAAACTAGTTGAAGAGATCGGAGAAAATTTAGAAAACGACAAGAGCCTAAAGCCTGTAAATTTATATGCCTCACTTTTAAGCCTAGTTAGCGGCAACCAAAGTGCGATGATAAGGTGGCTTGAAGAGCCAAAAGAGCCTACGACGCTAAATTTAGCCTTTGATATCATCATCGCTAAAATCTCAAACAACGACGAGCTAATGTCAAAAAAAGCTGATGAGCTTATGAAAATTTTGCCAAATGACATCATCGCAAATATCTTAAATTTCATCTCTAAAAACAAAGATCAAAACGTCAAAGAGTATGCAAAAGCGATACAAATTTACTTCATCGATAAAAATCTCGACTCAAACGCCTTCTATCACGGCGCTGATATCATCAAAAAGCAATACATCAAACTACTTCAGATCTCAGGCCTGCTAACAAGGGAGCGCGATAAGCTAAGAGCCGAGCTAAAAGAGGCTCCAAAAAATATAAATTTGATCCAAACTCTGGCCTACGTGGATATCTTTACAAATGACTTTGATGAGAGCTATAAGCTTTATAATGAGGTCATAGACGAGTTTAAGATAAATGACGCTGGCACGCTCTTTTTAGCAAGTGTAGCGGCCACTGGAGCGAACAAAATAACAAATGCGATCGCACTTTTGGAGCTTACAAAGCTAAATGATCCAAGTGCTGTTGAAAACAGAGCCGCCCTTGGTTTTATGTATCAGCAAATTGACAACATAAAAGCCGCTCTTATACAATACAGCAAAGTTGGAAACGTAGGATATAACAACGAATTTTATGATTTTATGATAGATAACTAGAAAATTTAAAGCTAGGTCTTTAAAAGCCTAGCTTTAGATAAAATGGCTCTAAAATTTAAATATCGGCAACTTCAAGCCTTATCTGATCTGAGACTTCACTAAATTTATAAAGTAAATCACCACACTTATACTCTATGCATCTTTCATTGATCTCATCTTTTTTATCTTTTTTAGACAAAATTTTCTTCATAACGCCAGGAAGCTCTCTTTGCAAAAGTAGTTTATAAGACATCCCCATGCCGTGAGTTAGAGACTTTATAAATTTGCCATCAACCTCGCTCTCATCTTTTACCATATGAAGCGTCGCGTCAAATTTTAGCTTCTTAAGAGCCTCATAAAGCTCGGTTTTATCCTTTGCGGGAGCTAGATCATCATTCACACAATGGTATCCAATATAAAACGTCTTTTTAAATTTACTCTGTACCTTTAAATGTTTTGGATTTAAGATATTTCTTATCTCTTCTCTAGATTCATTAAAATAATATGGTGAAGTTTTATCTAGTGTCCAATAGGTTTTATCAAAAAGATAGAGGCAAATATCTTGATAAAAGTCATCAGTCGCACAACAAAAAAATTTAGTAAAATCAATCTCTTTTCCAAAGCCAATAAGACGCCATAAAAATATGGCATAAGAGCTATTATCTATCACAGCATCCACTAGCCACGGAGCAATTTTAGCTGATAAATTTGCAAGGTAGCCACCATGTGAGCTTCCTACCAAAATAACAGGAATTTGACTAAATTTTCCAGCGCATAAATTATGCTTAGTATAAAGAATAGCATTTAATATATCAGTAGCTTGCATAATACCAAAATTTTGGTATTCATCTTTTGTTGGATACATTGTGCAACTCAAATTTAGTTTATAACTTACAGGCAAAATATTTGCCTTTTTTCTAAGAGTGATCTCCTCACTAAGACTTTCAAATAAAAAACATGTTTTTTTATAACTATCGACCGCCTTTATATCTATTGGTAATGTTATACCAATTTTGGCTAACTCATCTATTAATATCGCACGGTCCAAATCATCTAATAAACATTGAGCCCCAAGCTGTGGGCGGTTGCCTATGCAGTGATAATCCACACTAATACAAGCCACATCATACGCCTCTGCCATGGTCTTCATAAGATGAGTTCTATAGCCAGAGTCAGAGTCCTCTCCAAGCCCAGGGATGATGACTAAAAGTGCTTTTGCCTCCTTGACATCGTCATAACAGGCATAAAAAGACAAAGCAGAGCTTCTTTTTATGCCAAGCTCCACATCATCACAAGATAAAATTTCGTAGCTTCCATCAACTAGCATCTTAACTCCTTTTAAATTTTGCTAAATTCCTCTACCTTTGTGAGACGTTATAAAAAAAGCCGACGATCTGTTTTGCTAGGCGCTCTTTGAAAAATGGCCAAATGTAGCTTGGCGAATAGACATTGCCAGCTTGCATGAGCGAGATATTTGTCGCTTTCTCACCGCCATCTTTTGGGCGCACTAGCACGCTTACTTGCATGTAGTAAGCATAGCTGTTTGTGCTAAAGTCGTCATCATAGTCATCATAGTCAAATGGGAAAAACATCGAGTAGCCAAAGCCAAAACTTGGTCTGCCAAAGCCATATCCCATGCCCATTGAAAATCTAGGATCTCTTTTGGTTGTCCTAGAAAAGCTTTGCACGTCGCCAAGGATGATAAAGTCGGCATTTTTGATATTTGGCTCATTTCTAAAGCCAGCCTTTGCAAATTCGCTTAAAATTTCAGCATTTACATCTTGTCCAGTCGCGCTATTTTTAAAATTTACATAGACGCTTTTGTTTGCTTCACCAAGCGTAAAAAAGATCGGATCACTCGTTTTCACCGAGATATTTGGCGTGCTGCTAGCACATCCGACAAAAAATAACGCCAAGACAAATAAAAAGAAATTTCTCATCTTCACTCCTATAAGAGCGATCTTATAGCACCTTCAAGCACACTTTTTGGTGTAAGACCGATAAATTTTGATCGCATCTTACCATCTTTATCAAAAAAATAGATAACTGGCACGCCCATAACGCCACCAACTGCCTTGCTGAAGTAATCCACCGAGACCTTGTCGCTTGTAGTTTTAAAGGTGATGTTGTGCTCTTTTAAGATTTCAATATCTTTATCAAAGCCCTTGCTAGGTCCTAAAATGCCAATAAACTGGACCTCTTTGCCATACTCTTTTTCAAGTGCATTTAGGTCAGGGATCGCAGCCTTGCACACTCCGCAGTCCGTGCCAAAGAAAAATAGCATATATGGCTTATCGCCGATCTTTAGGCGCTTTTCGGTAGGGAAAAACTGCGTATCGATGCCACTTGAGTCATTTAGCGTGATGTGGTGCTTCTCATACTGCTTGACGCAGCCCAAAACTAGGGCTGAGACTAGACATAAAAGTAAAATTTTATATCGCATTTGGCACCTTTGGATTTTCGATAGTGCGGATCTTCTCTAGCTTGCCGTGTCTTAGATAGACGATCTTATCCCCGTACTCGCCTAGATCTGGGTTGTGAGTGACTAGAAGTATCGTCTTGCCCTCTTTTCTTAGCTTGCAAAAAAGATCAAGTATGATCCTCTCATTTGCCTCGTCAAGGTTACCAGTTGGCTCATCTGCTATTAAAATTTCAGGGTCGTTTATGAGCGAGCGCGCTATACAAAGGCGTTGTTGTTCGCCACCACTTAGCTGACTTGGTCTGTGCGTTAGCCTGTGAGAGAGACCAACTGCCTCAAGGGCTTTTTTAGCATCCTCTTCATCAACTGAGCTGTGATAATACTGCGCTATCATCACGTTTTCGAGCGCACTAAGATATGGCACTAGGTGAAACTGCTGAAAGACAAGTCCGATCTTTTCACGTCTAAATTTAAGCGTATCATCGGCATTTAGGTTGCTCGCATCATCGCCGCCAAGCATATAAACGCCACTACTTGGAGTATCCATTAGAGAAAGGATATTTACAAGCGTACTCTTACCACTACCGCTTGGTCCCATGACGCTGACCCACTCTCCCTTTTTAACCTCAAAACTTATATCATCAAGTGCTTTTACATCGCCAAAAATTTTACAAATATTTTTAAGTTCTAGTGCATTTTGCATATCATTCTCCTCTTAGTGTATCTGCCATTTTGTTATTAAGTGCCCGCTTAATCGGGTAAAACGCTGCGATCGCTGCAAAAAGAAGTGATATGACCACAGCTACTGGGATGCTTAGAATTCTAAAATCAATACTAGAATCAAATATCGCATAACCTAAAATTTGAGCTAGTAGATAACCTAAAAACGCTCCAACTAACGCTGAGATGAGCGCTGTCACAAATGTTTCAAAGCCAAATAGCCTTAGCACATCTTTTTTGCTTGCGCCTATGGCTCTAAGAAGTGCGATCTCACGTGATCGAGAGAGCAAGATAGCACTAAGCGTTGTATTTACGCACATTGAAGTAATGAGCAAGATGACAAGGCTAACAAGCGCCATTAAAAGTTTGATCTTTTCTAAGATATAGCCCTCAGACTTTGAGACCTTTGCCACTGGTTTTGCGACTATTTCATCGTTGCTTATAGTCTTTGCAAGAGATGTTATCTCGTCAAAATTTCCAAGCACAACAGCCTCTGCGTAGTTTATCTTGCCAGCTTTGTTTGAAATTTTCTGAGCCAAAGATAGTGACGTGATCAAAAGAGCGTCCTCTTTATCGCCACTTGCCACTACGCCTTTTATCTTCACATTTATGCTCTCATTTGAGCCAATGGCACGAATTTCTATATCATCGCCTGCTTTAAAGCCAGCTTGACGAGCAAGATCGACGCCTATTAGCACGTTTTTATCGTCAAAATCGACATTTATCATAGTTCCATCTCTAACATCTAAAAACGGCTTAACCTTTTTTAGATTGCTAAATTTTGTCCCCATGACGATGGCGTTTGTCGGACCGATATTTGCCTGAGCAAAGAGATAACCGCTCTCGCCAAGAAGCTTATCTTTTGGCACTTTAGCGATCATTTCATTATAGGTTTTTTCGCTCATATCATCACTTGTCGCCATATCTTTTGGAGCAAAGATCATATTTGCACCATAAGTTTTTAGCTCGCGTGAGACCTTTGAGTCGATGTCTAGATAGACATTGACAAATGCCGCACACACGCACGCTCCAAGCAAGATCGAGATGACGATGACCATAACCCTTGATGAGCCATTTTTTAGGCTTTTGTAGATTAGATTGTAAAAGAATTTGCTATTTGCGGTCATATAGCACCTCCGCAGGTAGTAAATTTATGACGTTTCTCATTGGCATTAGCGAGCCAACGACTGAGATAAGCAAGGCAAATGCCACGCTAATTGGCAGCACGATCCATGCTATGCCTATGCCGTGAGAAAAGATGATGTAAGACATCACGTAGCTTAGCGCGTATCCTAAAAATGCTCCCGTGATACCTGCAAAAAATGCCACCACAAGGCTCTCGCTAGCAAAAAGGGCGTAAATTTCAAAGTTACTTGCGCCTATGGCTTTTAAAAGACCGATCTCTTTTTTACGGCGGTAAATTTCACTTGTCATTAGCGACGTTATGCCAATAGCTGAGACTACAAGAGCGATGATACTAACGATGCCCATTAGGCTTTGAATTTTCTTTACGATATTACTCTCAGCATCACTTACTTGAAGACTGGCTTTTGCGCTAACGTTTGGTAAATTTTCTTCTATCTGAAATGCGATCGAGCCTGCGTAGGCCGAGCAGTACCATTTATCATACTCTGCGCTATCAAGGTTGTCTAAATTTCTTCTTGCTTTTAGCGATAGGTCGTTTTCTGGGATCGTCATGGCTGACACCTCAGCTTTTGTGTATGAGCCAGGATGCCCTGAGAGATCGCCAGCAAGTTTAAGCGAGCCTATTAGCTTATGTGCCTCGTCGCTTGCCCCTTTTAAGATGCCAACCACGCTAACCTCTTTTGTGCCGTTTTTGCCCACAAGGCTAAGTTTGTCGCCAACTTTTAAATTTTTAGCCTTTGCAAGCTCATCTCCTACTAAAATTTCATCCATGCTCTCATCTTTTGGCCAAGCGCCCTCAACACCCCAAAATCCATACAAGCTCTTAACGCCTGTGCTAAATTCTGGCTCATCTTTTAGTCCGATATTTTTATCAAAATATGTCCCCTCAAAGCTAAACTCATCGCCCTTAGCGTCTTTTACCTTTGTCTCTAAAAACGGAGCAAAAGCGACGATGTTATTTCTCCAAAATATCTCTTTTATCTTGTAGATATCAGCCTCTGGGAGTAAATTTTGTGATTTTAGTGGGGTAAAATTTTTACCCTCGATCTCGATGCTTAGGCTCTCACCGCGTGGTAAAACAACGATATTTGAGCCATATCCTCTAAGCTCGCTTGCCACTTGATCGCCGATTTTTAGCGTGATATTTAGCATGCAAGCTATCAAAAGAGCAGCTAGCAAGATAGTGATAAACGCCATCGTCTTTTGCACCTTTGAGCCAGTGATCGAGCTTTTTATCATTCTTAGTTGCATATTTTTCATTTTAACGTTCCATTTGTTTCTACATATTTTTCTGGATTTGCTTCAAATTTCGCCTGAGTTTCGTTGCTCTCAAAGAAATATGTGCGTCCGTAGTATAAATATGATCTTGAATCAAGATTGCTCACCTTTTTGCGGCTTACGGGGTCAAGCACCATCTTTTCAACGACCTTACTAAAGTAGTTTGCCCCTGCGACGATCGTTTTATAATCAACTATGATATTTTTACCATCAAAAGTAAATGCCATAGGGATAGGGTTACAACCGCCCTCTTTGCCAACTGACGGCAAGAAAATTCTAACATTACAAGAGATACAAATAAGATCATTACCTTTTTTTATGTAGCCCATATCGCCACAAATCATGCACGAGTCAAAGACGATGACTGGAGATGGGCGGTCGCTAAAGCGGTTTAGCAAGAAAAATCTTATCTGCTTGCCCTCATCTGTGATGTAGGCAAATCTGTGAAGTTCATTATCTTTTAACATATCAACATCAAATATAAATTTATCTCCCACTGGCTCAACCAAGACTGGCTCTGAAATTTGAGGTGGGCGAGATGCGTAAAGATCAAAATAAAGTGAAAAGCCAAGTGCTATTAAAACGCTGCAAAATGCAAATTTTGCATTGTCAAAGACATTTTCTCTAATGGCTTTTGTAAAGCGGTATTTGATAGAGCCAAACGTGCTCTTATCGATACTTTTTGGCATAAAGCAAAGTGCGATGATGCATAAAAGTAGGATCACTACTATGTAAAAATAGGCACTAAATTCTGTGACGTAGATGCCTTTTGCGCTGATAGATAAAATTTGAGAATTTAGCTCGCTACTTATCTTTAAAGCGCCTGCACGTAAAAGCTCGAGTGCAGTTTGTGAGCTTCTATCAACTAGTAAAAATATTAGTGTGATAAGAGCTAAAATTTTAGCTACTGATGATGGGATGCTAGATTTTAAATTTGAAATGAAGAAAAATAAAAATAGCATCAAGATCATCGCAAAGATCATCAAAAAGAAGCTTATAACTGAAAGCGTGTCAAGCAGCTCGCCACCAAATAGCGGGAACAATGCGCTACTTGAGCTATAACCAAAGCCAAAGCCGATGCCTAAAATAAAAAATGTTACGATTTTTGCTATCTTAAGCTCGAAAAATATCCATAAAATGCTAATTAGTAGAAAAACCAGTGTCACTGAATCTATAAAAATTTTAAACTGGTCATCAACAAGCGCATGACGAGCAGCTTTAAAGATAAGCACACCAGCAACAACGCCAAGAAATGATGGTAAAAAGATCGTTTTTAAACTTTTGCCATTGTTATTTAAGGCAGCAAAAAGCGTAAATCCAAGGAGGGCTAAAAAGACCTGATAGAAGTAAATTGACATAACTAAACCCTATGAGAATTTTTAAAAAGGGGCGAGAACGCCCCAAAGTGACTATTTAACAGGACCACCTGTCCATTGAAATTTATAAGTTGTTGTGAAAGGCTCAAACCATTTACCAACACCAGTCTCTTTATCAGCGTGGCGACCAAAGCCTTGTTTTTCTGGATTGTCGATGTGGAATTTAAGCTCATAGTTACCAACACCTGTATCCATTTTTACGTTAGCGCCGTAGTGTGGGCCATCGCTTGCAACCATTGGCATAAATGTACCTTTTTTAGTTTTACCATTATCAAGGTTTTTTAGCTCATAGTTGATCTTTAGATATGGGATCCACTCGCCTTCGCCAAAGCCGTTTTTGTTGCCTTTTATAGCCTTGATGTCAGCTTCTAAGTGAAGATCAGCTAAGCTTGGAGCTAGATCAACGCCTTTTGGCTCCATGTCGATTGGCTCAAGATAAACTGCAGCTATCTCCATGCCATTAGCCTCTACAGGATCGCCGATTGGGTGCTCTCCAGCAAGTGCAAAACCAGCTGCTAGACTAAGTGCTAGAGCTGAACTAAGAATTTTATTCATATCCTCTCCTTTTAATAAGATTAGTTTTTATTTTGTTTTGATTTCATGATAACGATGCCTATAATTAGGGCAAGCACCATAATGATTTGAGGTATTAAACTCTCGTAATATGGCATAAGTCCTAGCCAGTCTCTCATCCAGTCAGGAAAATTTAGTCCTTTTATGATAGTTGGGATGAAAATTTTGCCCTCAACTAGCTCGCCAACGCCCTTGCCGACAAAGACGATCGACATGTAAAAGATGATAGCTGATGTAAATATAAAAAATGGCTTAATAGGAATTTTAATAGCGAAAATTTTAAATAAGAAATAGACTATTAAAAGAACGATAAGACCTACAACAAAGCCAGCTGCGATCATTGAGTAGCCAGCTGAGTCTTTTGCGTCAAAGATAAGCGCTTGATAAAATAGCACTGTCTCAGCGCCCTCTCTAAATACCGCTAAAAATACAGTCCACCAAAGCATCGTGCTTGAGCCACTTGAGATAGAATCAGATACATGTGATTTGATATAGTCGTTCCATTTTTTAGCACCAGCATTTGAAAGAAGCCAGAAGCCAACATAAAATAGAAGCCCCACTGCAACAAGCATCGTGATGCCTTCCATAAGCTCTCTTTTTTGACCTGCTGCCTCGCCAAAGATGACGTTCATTATCCAAGCCATGACAAAGCTTAAGATGACAGCCACGCCAACTGAGCTATATACGACCTTGCCCATAGATTTTGCATTGCCAGTTTTTACAAGATATGCAACGACAGCTGCAACGATGATAAGAGCTTCAAAACCCTCTCTTAAGATGATAGTTAGAGCCCAGATAAATAGCGTCCAAGGTGAGCTTGAACCGCTAGTTTTCTCAAGTGCAGCTGCTAGCTGAGATGACATCTTGCTTGCACTCTCTTCAAGTGTTTTTTCGTCTGCGCCTGATTTCATAAGGGCTACAAGGTTGCCAAATGTAGCTTCGATAGCTGTTTTTAAATTTACATCTATCGCACCCACTTTGTTCTCCATGCCGCTACCTTCAAACTCATCAAAGTAGATGTCTTGGATATCGCCCATAGCTTTAGCGCTATTGCCACCTTTGTAAAGCGCGATGGCTGCTTGAATTTTGTCATTTATGTTTTTAACAGTTTGAGTGTAGTCTGTGCCACTATCTTCGCTGCTATCGCTAGATGCTGCACTGCTCATATCAACTTTTGCTAGTTTTACTGTTTCAGCTGGAAGTTTTGCAACGGCATCATAAGCTAACTTTTTGATCTCTTCTAGCTTTACTTTAAAGTCATCTTTGCTTATGCCATTTGTGATCCCACTGATCGCTTCACCCATCTTTCTTTGGATGTCAGCATCTATGCTTTTGCCATTTTCTATATATTGACGAACGGCGATTTCAAGTTGAGTGTTTCTATAATCATTAAATTTAGCATCTTGGATAGAATTTTTAGCATCATCTTGTTTATCGCTCTCGTAGCTTGCTATGGCTTTATCTAAAGTAGCTGATAAATTTTCAAATGCCACCTTCCACTCAGGGATAAATTTAGAAGTGTCATAGCCACTTGCAGCAGCTTGTGCTGGGCTGTCTGAGTACTCACCAACAAGCTTATGTCCATTTAAAATAACTGGCAAAACTTCAGCGATTTCGCTATTTATCTGATCTATTCTTTTTTGCACGTCATCTGGTGCTTCGCCAGCTTTTATCGCCTTTCTGATCTCGCCAAACTGCTTCTCCATAGAGTAAGCTTTTTTCTGACCTAAATTTATTCTGATGCCAGCTTCGACATCTTCAAACAGACCAAAATAAGCATTTTGAGTATCGCTAACTGCTTGCTCGACGTTGCCAGCTCTATACTCTGTTATTACTTTTTGTAATGACTCTTTTATCTGAGCTGCGACTTGTGTGTAGTCGTCATTTTTTGCCACAAGCCAGATAGGAAGTAGCATGATAAGCATAAATTTAAAAAATTTATTCATTAGTTAAACCACCTGTGAGATTATTTTAAAGTGGAATATTACCAATGCTTTACTTTGATTAAAATAAAAACGATTATCATAAAAGAATGTAAATTGAAAGTATAAATAATATTTTATACAATCTAATAATCAACTTTACGTAAATTTAGGGCTTTAGAGGGTTAGATCAAAATTTCATATCGAGATAAAAAAGTTATATATTTTTGATAATTTTAATAGGTAAAGAAAATTATTGATGAAATTTTAGATTATAAAAATCATAAAAAATAATTTAAATTTTATAAATTTAAAAGGAGAGCAAGCGCCCTCCTTAATGTTATACGTTTAGTCCTGTATTTCTTAGCATAACGCGTTTGCGATATACATTTGAGACCTCAGCAGCGTCGCCAACTAAAAGTGCGTTTGTAGAGCAGATAGCCGCACACATAGGCACTTTGCCCTCAGCCATTCTGTTTTGACCGTAAAGCTCTCTCTCCTCGTGTGAGTTAGTTGGCTCTGGACCGCCTGCACACATAGTACATTTATCCATTACGCCTTTTACGCCAAATGCCCCGTCTTTAGGGAACTGCGGCGCACCAAATGGGCAAGCATATAGGCAGTATCCACAGCCTATGCACTTGTTTTTATCGTGAAGCACGATGCCATCAGCTCTAATGTAGAAGCAATCAACCGGACAAACTTGCTCGCAAGGCGCGTCGGTGCAGTGCTGGCACGCGATAGTGGTTGAAACCTCTTTGCCCTCGATACCATCGTGAAGTGTGATAACTTTTCTTCTATAAATTCCCACTGGAAGCTCGTGAGCAGAAGAGCAAGCGACTTGACATCCATAGCAGCTGATACATCTATTAGTATCTACAAAAAATTTCATTCTTGCCATTTTTCTCTCCTTACTCTTTACCTAAGGCGTCTCTCTCGCCATACTCGTGATAAAACGATGTTTTAAAGGTATTCTCCTCAGCTTTTTCTATGCGGCAAAGACCTGCGTTAAATTCTGAAATTTGAGTAACAGGGTCAAATCCGTAGTTAGTAACTGTGTTAAAGCTCTCGCCGATAACATAAGGCTTAGTGCCCTCTGGGTAGCGAGCTGAGAGATCGACACCTTGCATAACACCAGCGAAGTTGTAAGGCATACAAATTCTATCTGGAGTTACCATGTAGCTGTGGTAGCATCTTACTTTGATCTTCGTGCCTTGTGGGCTGTGGATCCACATCATATCGCGATCTTTTATGCCGTATTTTAAAGCAAGCTCAGGGTGAACGTTAGCAAACATCTCAGGTGTGATAGCTGAGAGGTATTTGCTTGTTCTTTCTATCATTCCCGCACCACTTAAATTTACGACGCGTTGCGTGCTAAATACGATAGGAAACTCTTTTGACCAGTCTTTTGCTTGTTGCTCTGACTTAAATTTAGTAGAAACACGGAAATTTCTAGCTTGATCATCAAATGTCGGATACTTTTGGACAAGATCCCAGCGTGGTGAGTGGATAGGCTCTCTATGTTTTGGGATAGGATCAAGAAATTCCCAAACGATAGCTCTAGCCCTTGCGTTACCATATGGCACGACCCCTTTTTCACGGCATTTTTCTAAGATGATACCGCTGTAGTCCATGCTCCAGCTAGGTCCTATCTTAGCTTTTTCTTCTTCTGTTAGAGTGATGCCTAGGACTTTTTCTATGTTATCTCTAGTTATTTGTGGGTAGCCACCTTTTATGGCTGAGCCAACCAAAGTTGCCTCTTCGCTAGCTAGCTGACTAACGCCGTTATGCTCTAAGCCAAAGCGGTTTCTAAAGCCAGAGCCACCCTCAGCATAAGGCTTGCTCATATCATAAAGTATCGGTGTGCCAGGGTGTTTTTCATCCCATGCTGGCCATGGCTTGCCGTAGTACTCGCCTTTTACTTCGCCGCCAAGACCTATTAGCGTATCTGGGTCAAATTTATCCCAGTTTGCCTGGTGACGTCTAAACATCTCAGCAGTTCTGCCGCCATAACCGATAGAATTTCCAACCCTTGCTATCTCGTTTGTCGCATCATCTGGCCATACAAAGTCATCTTTTACTTGTTTTAGCTCTCTATCTACGACGGCCATCTTCATGCCTTTTACGTATTCATCATAAAAGCCAAATTTCTTAGCAAATGCAAACATAACTTCGTGATCGCCCTTACTCTCATAAAGTGGATCAACGACTTTTGTTCTCCACTGACCTGAGCGGTTTGTAGCGTTTAGGTGACCTTCGTTTTCAAAGGCAGTTGCCACTGGCAAGATATAAACGCCATCTTTTCTATCTGAAAGGATAGAAATTTCATTTACAAATGGCTCAGCAACTACGATCATATCTAGTTTTGAAGCTGCTTCTTGGATTTTAGCTAGGTGCGCCATAGATGTTAGACCAGTTCCTTGAACCCAAAGAACTCTTAATGCGCCACTGCTAAATGTATTTTCCTCTTTTAAGACGCCTTGCCACCATTTTGAAAGTGACCAGCCTTTTTCATTTCTCCAGTTTCTATCCTCTGGATTTTTAGGATCGTGGTAATAATACTCTTCAAAAACAGTGTTTTTAACTGGTGTGCCGCCTTGTTTTGGCTCTTTAGTTGAGACTGCAAAGCGTTTGATAAACTCGTCATAATCAACACCCCAGCCTTGGCAGTAGTACTTCCAAGCCGCGTCAGTTAGTCCGTAATACATCGGCAAGCTATCTGAGAGGTTACACATATCGGTTGAGCCTTGAACGTTGTCGTGACCACGGATGATGTTACAGCCGCCACCTGGTTTGCCCATGTTGCCTAGGATTAGTTGAAGGATAGGTAAAATTCTCGTATTTGAGCTACCAACTGAGTGCTGAGTGATGCCAAGTGCCCAGATCACCGTGCCTGGTTTTGTGTGAGCTAGGATATTTGCAGCCTCCATTAGCTTATCAACTGGCACGCCTGTAACGTCAGATGTGACCTCTGGTGTCCAGTGCTCAGCCTCTTTTGCTATCTCGTCGATGCCGTAAGTTCTATTTTTTATAAATTCTTTATCTTCCCAGCCATTTTTTAAGATGATGTGGATAAGTCCATAAACAAGTGCTATATCAGTGCCTGATCTTTGTCTTAGGTATAGATCAGCGTGTGCAGCTGATTTCGTAAAATTTGGATCAGCTACGATCACCTTTGCGTTGTTTCTATCTTTTGCTTGCAAAGTGTGCTTCATGCCGCCAACTGGGTTTGCCACAGCTGGGTTTGCACCTATTATAAATATACATTTCGAATTTGCAGCCATATCTCCAAAGTGGTTTGTCATCGCGCCATAACCCCAAGTATTCGCCACACCGGCGACTGTTGCGCTATGTCAAATTCTTGCTACGTGGTCGTTGCTGTTTGTGCCCCAAAACGCAGCAAATTTTCTAAAGTAATATGCTTGCTCGTTGTTAAATTTCGCAGATCCTAAGAATATAACGCTATCAGGACCATCTTCTTTGCGGATCTGAAGCATCTTATCGCCGATCTCATTTACAGCTTGATCCCATGAAATTCTCTGCCATTTGCCATCAACCTTTTTCATAGGATATTTGATGCGTTGTTTGCTGTGTGTAAGGTCGATCTGATCGATACCTTTTGAGCAGTGTGAGCCTTGAGATATCGGGTGAAACATCGCCATATCTTGACGAACCCAAACACCATCTTGTACCTCAGCCTCGATACCACAGCCTGCTGAGCATATAGAACAAATAGTTCTAACCTTTTTTGAGCCAGGGAAAGGATCTTTTATCTCCTCTGCGCTAGCGTGTCTTATCGTATCATTTTGTCCAAAAGCCATTGTGGTGCCAGCACCTAGTGCGGCTAGCTTCAAAAATGAACGTCTTCCTATACGTGCATCACTCATGGTTATCTCCCTTAGTATGCGATTTTATAGTAGGTTTCCCAATTTTTGCTTTTTTTATAAAGCACCTCTTTTTTGTTAGACTTGCCTACGACAACGCCATTGTCATCAGGAGCCAAGTCATCACTAGTCACTTTTGCTACGGCTGAGACTGCGAGTACTCCGCCGGCAGCACCGACTTTTAGAGATTTTTTGAGAAAATCTCTTCTTGATCCTTGCATTTTTTCTCCTTAGATCTCAAAATTTGAGAAATTTGGTTCATTGATATGTAAAATTTGCATATTTAGAATTTCTAAAATATCGCAAATAGCCTATTTAAGGGTATTTTAGCGCCCTAAAGTTAAACTATGTAAATTTAGCATATTTATAAGTTAAGCAAAGTAAATATAAAAGTTTAATTAAGAATGTTAAGTATTTATTAAAAATATAGTTAAATATACTTTAAATTTATAAAATTTATTTGTAATAGAAATTCTAGGGAGAGCTCCCTAGAAAATGTTATTTTAGATCGCTTTTATTTACGATAAATGGCACTGATCTAACACCAGCTGCAAAGTATTTTTTGCGCAGATTGTCAATCTTTGCGACATCTTCTTTACTAACGCTCTTATCATCTACATTGTAGTCTTCAGCGTAGTATTTTCTTAAAATTTTAACCTTGTCACTGTCACTCTTAGCAGTTTTTGCATCTTTGTAGATTAGTGAGCTTTTTTGAAGTGATGAGATGTCATGCACTGGAGTTAGGACGATCTCAACGTTGCTATCTTTTAGCGTTGTCTCGATCTTTGCTAGCTCAGCTCTGCAGTATGGGCACTCTGGGTCTGAAAACATTATGATAGTTGGCTTTTTAGGGTCGCTACCAAGAACGATAATGTTTGCCCTGTCTTCATCTTTATAAATTTTAGAAATTCCCTTTGCGATGACCTCTTTTTTCACTTCAGCGAGGTATGATTTTTGCTCTTTTAGATCGATTACGTCTGGGAAGATGAAGTCGCCTTTTGTAAAAACAATCTCATCTTGTGAGTTGCCATCTTTGCTTAGTTTTACCACGACAGCTTCGATATCGCCTGCCACTTTGTGACGATCAGCTACCTTTACTTTTACGCTACTATCAACCATTTGAGAGTAGAAGTCCTCTATTTGCTTATCGCTTGCTGCCATTAGGCTAGTTGCCGCGATGATTGAGGCTAAGATCACTTTTTTCATTTTTATCCTTTTTAAAAATTTGGCGGATTATATTTGCTTTTTGTAAATGAATACTAACTGCGAAAAACCCTATCATTTCCTTGCTTCATTATGTCACTCTCAAGATCAAGCTGCTCGAGATAGGCGATGATATATTTTCTACTTAAATTTAGCGCATCCTTGGCGTTTGTAACATTTACAAAGCCCTGCTCTTTTATGATGGCTCGAAGCTTATCAAGGGCTAGTTTTAGCGAATTTCTAGTGATGAAAAGGTTATGCTCCAGCCTTATGACCCTGCCCATTGCGGTTAGCTTTTTAAGAGCATTATCGCCACTAACCCTATCGATCTCTAAATCATCATATATATTATATGGCGCTGTTGGGGCTAGTTTGCCACTTTCTAAAATTTCATAAATTTTCTCTTCAAGCCTTACTTTTAGCTTGCTAAGATCAACGCCTTTTTTGGTATAGACACCGCTATCTTTGGCGATTAAATTTGCACTTTCAAGCTCGTCAAGCGCTTTTTGGGCCAAATTTTGGCTAGCCCAAGCAAGTTTTAGGCTGATGCTTTGAGCTGAAAAGACAGCAAATTCGTTCTTTTCTATCATAAATTTAATGGCTGATTTTATCCGCTCAACCGCGCTTAGATCATAGATATTTAAAGCCTTTTCATCGACAAAGACGTTTGAGACTTTTTTGGCCACAGCTACGGCCTCTTCGTGATTTAGACCAAATCTTTGATAAGAAGAGATGATGCCAAAGCCATTTTTGTGAGCTTCTTTAAGTATAGAAAAAGCTTCAACAAAATCATGCTTTAAAAGCGAGGCTAAAAAGAGAATTTTGCCAGCCTTTTTTAGTGGCTCAAGCACTGGGTTTAGCACTCTACCACCGCCTATCACGCGCGCATCTGAGATGAGCACAAAGGCCTCGTCAAATTTCAAAAACATATCACTTTGAAATTTAAAGCTCACGAAGTAGCTATCATCTTTTTGGCTTAGTATTAGCACCTTTGCAGGGACGTTTTTAGCGCCCACGCAAAAAGTTACGCTTTGTGAATGTATCAAATTCTTAGCAGTTACGACCGCATCAACCTCTCTAAATCCCCTAAAAAAGCCCTTTTTGCTAAGTAGCTGACCCTTTTTTAGCTCGCTAAGCTCTATGCCAGTTAGATTAAGCGCTACGCGGCTGCTAACTCCGGCGCTATCAACGAATTTATCGTGGCTTTGCACGCTTCTTACTAGCACCTCTTTGCCAGCGTCGTAGTTAAAAAGCTTCTCGTTTTTACTAACGCTTCCCTCTATCACAGTGCCAGTTACGACATTTCCGATACCTTTTAGGCTAAAAACCCTATCGATGTAGTATCTAAAAACGCCCTCCTCATCGCGCTTTTTGGCTCTTAGCGTAAAGAGGTAGTTTCTAAGCTCATCGATGCTCGCCTTATCCTTTATGCTAACGGCGAAAATTTCTAAAATTTGCAGGTTTTTAAATTTAGAAATTTCATCTCTTATCTCTTTTTTTCTTAAATTTATGGTGGCCTCATCCACGAGATCGCACTTTGTAAGCGCTACGATCACGGATTTCACGCCAAGAAGATTTAAAATTTCAAGGTGCTCCAAGCTTTGTGGCATGAGGCCGTCATTTGCCGCCACCACAAACAAGCACGCATCAAAGCCATACGCGCCACTTATCATCGTTTTTATGAGATTTTCATGCCCTGGCACGTCGATAAACGCGATATTTTCATCATTTTTGTTTAAATTTGAAAAGCTTAGATCGATCGTTATGCCACGCTTTTTCTCCTCTTCAAGATTGTCCCCCTCAAAGCCGTTTAGCTCCTTTATAAGCGCGGTTTTTCCGTGGTCGATATGCCCTGCTGTTCCTATTATTAAACTCATTTTTCTTCCGTTTCATTTATTATTTTTATTAGCGTCTCTATGTCATCATCAAGAAGCGATCTAAGATCTAGCATAAATTTGTCATTTTCTATGCGTCCGATCACCTTTTTTTGCCTAAATTTTAGCTCGTTTAAATTTGCATCGCCACCAAATACCAAAGCCACACTTGGGATCTTTTTATTTGGCATCGCCCCACCTCCTACAAAGGTTTGTGTGCGCACTATTTCAAGCGGAGTTTTTAGGCTTTTATTTATAAAATTTGCCAAGCTTTCAAGCTCTTTTACGCTTTTGTGAAGCAGTTTTTGCGTTGTGATTAGCTCAAATTCTTTGTTTAGATAGGCTTTCATGCTCTCAGCCAAAAGCGAGATGATCACTTTATCGACGCGAAGCATCCTTAAAAGCTGGTTTTTTCTAAGCTTTGCGATGAGCTCTTTTTTGCCGACAATTATGCCACACTGCACCGCGCCAAGCAGCTTATCGCCGCTAAAGCTAACTAGCGAAACATCTTTTAAATTTTTTAGATCTGGCTCGTTTTTGTCTAAGTTAAATGGTAAATTTCCGTAAAATCCACTGCCAAGATCAAAATAATCTATCAAATTTTGCCTGCTTGCTAGCTCGCTTAGCTCGTTTGCCGTGGTCTCTTCGCTAAAGCCAACGATGTCAAAATTTGAGCGATGAACCTTTACAAGCATCGCTGTTTCGTCACTGATCGCCTCTTCGTAGTCTCTTAGCCTAGTTTTGTTTGTAGTGCCGACCTCTTTTAAGATACATCCTGCATTTGCCATCACCTCTGGCACTCTAAAACTACCGCCGATCTCGACTAGCTCGCCTCTGCTAACGACCACTTCTCTGCCATTTGCAAAGGTGTTTAGCACCAAAAATACAGCGCTTGCGTTGTTATTTACAACGATGGCGTCTTCAAATCCAAAAGCTCTTGCTATTAGCGAGCCAACATAGTCATATCTGTTGCCGCGGCTGCCTGTTTTTAGGTTGTATTCAAGGTTTGAGTATCCAGTGATAACAGGCGTTGCCCGCTTTAAAATTTCTTTATCGATAACGCTTCTAGCGAGGTTTGTATGTATGGTGACACCAGTTAAATTTAGCACTCTTTGAAGGCTTGCTTCATTAAATTTATAGTACTCATCTAGGATTAAATTTATTATCTCTTTGCCGCTAAAGCTTGCATTTTCATTTAAAATTTTAGCTCTAACCTCATCTAAAATTTGCCTTGCAAGCATAGTGACTAAACTCGTATCAAGCCCCGAAAATGCTTCGTTTTTTATGATCTTATCAACTTGTGGGATATTTCTTAAATCGTTCAATTTGCGCTCCTAGTAAGTTAGTTTTACCAAGGCGTGATTTTAACATAAAAATATTATAAATTAAAACTTAGAGCAAAAAAAGAACATATAAATTTCAGAGTCTATTAATCCCATTAATATTAGAATAAGCCCGTTTTTGATAATAGGAGAAACAATGAAAGAATTTGGCTTTTATAACGATTTTGACGACGCTTTGATGCTAAATGAGCAGATAGAGATCAACAATGAAAATGGCGACTATCTAGTCTCAAACTCTCCAAAGCTAAAAGCAAGCATCATCGCACCTGAGATAAATTTCTACCTTAAAAATACCACCGCAAGCGTCTTAGAAAAAGCCAAAAACACCCTTTTACTCTACGAGGCAAGAGCAAGCGCCTTTGACATGGCAAAGGATGTGGATTACGAAAAAGAAGTCGGTAAAAATGTTGTCATAGTAAGCAACTCAGGCCGCGAAGAGCTAGCAAATTTACTAAAAGAAAATGGCTACAAAGTGATAGAGCTTACGCACTTTGAGGTTAAATTTATATATGGCGCAGCTGGCGAGCTAAGCGTTTTGGTGCTTAGAGCAAATGATGAATTTGAGGTTGATTGCGACTTTTTCTTAGTTGAAAACGCAAGGGACTATATGCTAAAACAAAGCGGCTGCTACGAAATTTCAGGGCTAAAAGATGAAAAAGTGCTTGAAATTTTAAACGCAAAAAGCCCAAAATTTAGATACAAAAGCTTTACTCAATACGACTCATCAATCTGCCAGTATCATGAGCGCAGGACTGAAATTTGCGGTCGTTGCGCCGAGGTTTGTCCAACTGTTGCCATCTTAAAAGAGGACGAGACAAAGCACCTTGTCTTTTCAGCGATAGATTGCACAAACTGCGGAAACTGCATCAGCGTCTGCCCTAGCGGCTCGCTAGACTCAACGCTTATGCCACAAAGCTCGTTTGCCACTATCGCTAAGCTTTACAAGGACAAGATCGCTCTCATCGTATCTGAGGAGATAAATTTAGAAGAGCTTAACGTGAGCCTACCGCAAAATGTCCTACCTTTTGTCATCCTAGCCCCGCATCTACTAAGCCAAACGCACTTTTTGACGCTTCTTCAAGAAAGTGGCGCGAGTGTGATTTTATATAGCAAGAGCCTTGGCAAGGGCGAAAAGGACGCCATTAGCATATTAAATCAAATTTATGAGCTTAAATTTAAAGAGAGTGCGATATACCACGCAAAAGATAAGGCTGAGCTTGAAAGTGCGCTTAAAAAAGCAAAACTAATAGACGGCTCTCAGCACTCGATCAACGAATACGCGCTGCCAAAGAGAGAAATTTTTGCCAAAAGGCTTGAGTTTATCGTGGGTGAGAACGATCTTGGCGTGGTAAAAAGTGGCGAGATGATAAGATATGGCGAGGTTAAGATAAATGCCGATACCTGCACGCTCTGCCTTAGCTGTGTCGGCGCTTGTAACGTAAGCGCTTTGGTGGCTGATAAGAAGACAAATTCGATTTTATTTAACCCAAGCGTTTGCACCGCCTGTGGCTACTGCGAGCTAAGCTGCGCTGAGAAAAACACCATCTCACTTGAGGTTGGCAAGCTAGCACTTAAGCCTGAGAGCTTCGTTTATAGCGAGCTTGCGCATGATGAGCTATTTGCCTGCGTGGAGTGCGGAAAAGAGTTTGCGACTAAAAAGGCGGTCGAGAAGATCGCAGCGATCATGCAGCCACGTTTTGGCAACGATAGAGCCAAGATCAAGTCACTTTACTGCTGTGCTGACTGCAAGGCAAAGATCATGGTGCAAGCCCAACTAAACGCGATGAAAGAGGATTTATTAAATGGATAAAAACATCACAAAAGCAAGGGCATATTTTTACGAATTTTTAGCTTATCCGCTATTTTTTCACACGAGTGATGAGAAATTTGCAAGGTGGAGAGAGCAGCTAAGCTACCTAGCGCAAAATCCTTTGAGCGGGCAAAGCGCAGAGGCATTTGCAAATTTAGAAAAATTTAGCTTTAAAGAGCTTGTAAATGAGCAAAATGAGGTTCTTTTTGGCTTTACAAATATCCCTTTAAGCGCCTCATTTTATGAAGAGGGCAGAGATAACGGCGCGGCTAGACTTAGGGTGATACACTGCCTAAACCTTAGCCCATATAGGCGTGATAAGGAGCTTTGCAAGGATAGCGAGGACTACGTTGGCTTTATATTTTTAGCGATGGCTACATTTTTAAATGACGAATTTAACGGCGCAAAAAATATCAGCGACAAGCTTTTTATCGAGACTTTAAATTTATTTGTTGATGAGTTTGGCTCGCTACTTTTGGCTCATAAAAATGCAAATTTCTTCCGCTCCTATGCGCTCATCTTAAAAGACTTCATCGAGCTTGAAAGAGCCGTTTTAAGCGTAGAAGCACCAGCCAAGCCACAAGGCGATAGCGTCGCTATGGCAGCTCTTAAAAAAGAGCCATTTCAAAGCAAGATGCCAACTATTAAAACCAAGCTTCACTGGGAGGAATTCTCTCCAGTCATCTCACACGAGTTTAAAGACTAGCTTAAATTTACTCTTAGCCCAGCTAGGAGTAAATTTAACATCCGCTTAAATCCTGCAACTATTTTTAATATTTTTTAACCATCTTAGTCCTTTGGTAGTAAATTTCTTTAAATTTTTACAAAGGACTTACAATGGTAATGACACACTACATGGAGCTTTTATCGCTCGATCAACCCTACAATCTAATCCTCTACATGGTGATACCTATGGGGCTTGCGGAGCTTTTAGTGGCGATGGAGTTTTTTACGATGTATCACATGGATAGCGGCAAAAATGCTGGCTTTAAGGCTGTTAGCAAATTTGTTGGCATAGTGCTTGGGGTCTATTTTACAGCTCTCGTGATCTACTTTTTAGCAAAAATTTATCCAACCATAAAATGGCGCGGATATGCCGATGTCATCGCTATCTACTCATATCTCATCGGCGTCATCCCACTTCTTGGCATCGCACTTTTGGAGCTAAATTTGATCTATAAAAACGCAAGCCAAAAAGCAAAGCTAAAGCTTCACTTTTGCCTGCTCATATTTTTCTTGATCGTCGGACACGTTGCGATGATATTTGGCATGGTTGATCCTACCATAACAGGCTACAAGGCTGAAAATAGCGCGATGGATATGCAGATGAATATGCCAATGAACATGCCAGAAGGTATGCCAATGCATGATCACCACAAGATGATGATGCAAAATATGAGTGATGATAACTCAACAAATATGCACATGTATCACTAAATTTTATAGCTTCTTGGCAGCTGCTAAGAAGCTATAAAAATTTAATTCTTTTTTGCTGCTTTTAATAATCTATTTTCTTTAAAAAATTTTCGGAGTGATTTTTGCTCTTTTGGACCGATCTTGTAGCTTATAAATTTAAGATACCACTTGATATCTTGCTCACTTATATCGCGACTTTTAGCGTACTGGGCTAATATATAATTTGGAATTTTTACATTTTTTTGCAAAAATTTTGCGACCAGTCTTTTATAAAAAGAGCCATTTTTTACGTAAGAAAATCTACCAAAAACAAATGGTAAATTTGTCTTTTCGTACCAAATTTGACCAAGATCGTAAAAGCACTCTTTGCCCTCGCTTAAGTATGCCTTTAGTGCCCTATCACCTATGATCACCTCGCCATTTAGCTTAAGCACCTTGGCTAGGGCGTTTGAGCTGGCTGAGGCTGGGTCAAATTTCATATCTGAGTTTTTGCGCACAAGCACGCTTTTTACATCTTTTTTGGCGACTATTCCAAAATTTAGCTTCCTTAAATTTGCCTTTTTGCTAGCTATGCTTGAGATCACCGCAGCGTCGATCTTTCTGGCGTTTAGAGCTCTATTTAGCTTGCTTGGCACGCCCTTTTTAAACTCGATAGCCTTTTTTATCTGAGAGCTTAGTGGGGCTGATTTTAAAAATACGTGAAATGGGAGTAAATTTAGATAATCAATCTTTCCAAATATCATTTTTCATCTTTTAAAGGCTCAAATTTAACTAGCTCATTTTCGTTGCAAACATCGCGAAATAGCTGGATTAAGCTCTCTTTTGTGGCACTATCCAAAGCATTTTCGTTTTTTAGTTTTATAAGCGTTGGCTCATTTATCTCACAAAGGCAGTCAAAGAGCGCGTCTAAATTTCTGCCGTAGTACTCTGGCAGGTCAAATTTCTTTGCAAAATACTCGTGCATCTTCTCTTTTTCGACCATCTTTTTGGCATCTAAGATCACGCTTTTCATTGCATCCTCTTCTCATAAAGCAGGTAAAAATGCTCGTAGTGATCGGGCGTGTAGTAGATAAGCCCGTCGTTTGAGTATAAAATTCTCTCAGCGCCGCGTCTGCTGCCATTATAATTCACATCGCACTCAAACCACTTTCTACCATCAGCCTCAGGCAGCCTCTTTTCTCGGTTTGAAAATCTATCTCCCCCGATGCTTTTGCCGCCGCTTATCTGCCATAAATTTCCGCTTTTTGCGTCCCAGCCAAGAGCCATTGCCTCTTTTTTGGTTATGAAATTTTTTGGTAGCTTGTTAAATTTATAGATATAAAGTGCGACCTCATCTTTTGAGGTGTATGAGCCGTTTTCTGCAAGGCTCTGGCTCTTGTGCCCCTCTTTGTTTAGCTGCTCAAGTAAAATTTGAGCGTTTTTGTTTGCCTCGCCGCCCTCTTTTGAGAAAAAGAAGGTGCCAACGATGATGGCAATGACAAAGGCGACTAGAGCTGGCAAAAGTCTTTTGTTCAAATTTAGCCTTTAAAGAGTGTTAAAAACTCTATCGCCAGCGTCACCAAGACCTGGGACGATGTAGTTTTTCTCATTTAGTTTTTCATCGATCGATGCCGTATAGACCTCGACATCTGGGTAAATTTCACTAAATCTCTTTAGCCCCTCAGGTGCGGCGATGATAGAGATAAATTTGATCTCTTTAACGCCCTTTTCACGCAAGAACTTAACTGCATCTATCGCCGTGCCACCAGTTGCAAACATAGGGTCGATGATGATCGCCATGCGCTCTTTTGCGTCTTTTGGAAGCTTTGCATAAAAAAACTCAGCCTGCGCTGTCTCTTCGTTTCGTTGAAAGCCCAAAAAGCCAACGCTCGCATCTGGTATGATGGTAAAGACGCTATCAAGCATACCAAGCGCAGCCCTTAAGATAGGGCATATCATCACCTTTGTAGTTAGCCTTTTTGCGTCTGCCACCGCAACTGGTGTTTGAACTTTGACATCTTTTACCTTTAAATTTCTAGTCGCCTCAAAGATCATAAGGTAGCTGATCTCATCAACTAGCATGCGAAACTGAAAAGGCTGGGTGTTTTTATCACGTAAGATTGTTAATTTATGCTCGATCAAAGGGTGTGAGATGAGCTTCACGTTTTGCATTTTTTGTCCTTAAATTTACTGTTTTTACAAGGTTTGTCTTTTACAAAATGCCAAGAGAAGAATTTAGCCCAAATTTGGGCTAAATTTGATTAAAAACCTTTTGCAAGTTTAGCTTTGTAAGCCTCAACATCAAAATCTTTTACTCTCGCTACGCCATCTTCAACTGCAGCTTTTGCAACTGCTGGAGCGACCGCTGTTAGCACGCGCTTGTCAAATGGTTTTGGAATGATGTACTCTTTGCCAAATTTTAGCTCGCTAACGCCACTTGCTTTTAAAACTTCAGCTGGTACTGGCTCTTTTGCAAGCTGTGCAAGCGCTTTAGCTGCAGCCATTTTCATATTTTCAGTGATCTTTTTAGCTCTAACATCAAGCGCGCCTCTAAAGATAAAAGGAAAGCCCAAAACGTTATTTACTTGGTTAGGATAGTCGCTTCTGCCTGTGCCCATCATAACGTCATCTCTTACAGCTACGACGTCCTCTGGGAAAATTTCAGGCACTGGGTTTGCCAAAGCGAAGATGATAGGCTCTTTGTTCATCGACGCAACCATCTCTTTTGTCACAACGCCAGGCTTAGAAAGACCCAAAAACATATCAGCGCCTTTCATCGCATCAGCCAAAGTCCTATCCTCAGTCTCAAGCGCAAATTCAACCTTCTCTGGAGTTAGGTCTGTTCTTTTTGAGTGGATGACGCCTTTACTATCTATCATCACGATGTGTTTTGCGCCAAGTGCTTTATACATCTTCGCGCAAGCGATGCCGGCTGCACCTGCGCCGCTAACTACGATCTTTATCTTAGATATATCTTTGCCAGAAATTTCCATCGCATTTATAATGCCAGCGCTTGTTATCATCGCTGTGCCGTGCTGATCGTCGTGCATTACAGGGATATCGACTGCTTCTTGAAGCTTTCTTTCGATCTCAAAGCACTTTGGAGCGCGGATATCTTCTAAATTTATACCGCCAAATGTCGGAGCTAGAGCCTTGCAAATCTCAACGATCTTATCAGGATCGTGCTCGTCTAGCTCGATGTCAAAGGCATCAACGTTTGCAAATTTCTTAAATAGCACCGCCTTGCCCTCCATAACTGGCTTACCAGCGATAGCGCCGATGTCGCCAAGTCCAAGAACAGCCGTGCCATCGGTGATGACAGCTACTAAATTTGCTTTATTTGTATATTTATAAGCTAGTTCAGTGTCTGCATTTATCTCACGGCATGGCTCAGCAACGCCTGGTGTATAGGCCATTGAAAGGTCTCTTGAAGTCTCGCAAGGTGTCTTTACCCTGATCTCGATCTTACCGCCTATGTGGTAGTTTAGTGCCTCTTCTTTAGTTACATGTGTCATTTCTCTTCCTTTAATAAATTTTGTATTCTGTTTTTGATCTCGTTGCTACCTACTACTTCAAGCACTTCAAAGATACTTGGGCTCACGCTTGAGCCAGTTAGCGCTATCCTTAGGGCCTGAGCTAGGTCTTTTAGTTTTAAGCCATTTTGCTCTAAAAATTTATTAGTTAGCTCCTCATATCCCTTTGCGTCAAGGTCACGGTCTAAAATTTGAGCAAATTTCGCCAAAATTTCTTTGCTATTTTCATTTATAAATTTAGCCCAAGCTTTCTCATCGTAGCTTTTTGGAGCGTTGATAATAGCATTTGCGCTGTTTGCCATCTCAATTAGTGTCTTTGATCTCTCACGGAGCGAATTTAGCAGTAGTTCGCCCTTTACCAAAGCCTTAAAATCCACGCCAAACTCGAGCATATCGTGCGCTAGCCTCTCATAAGGCAAGGTCTTGATGTAGTGAGAATTTAGCCAGTCAAGCTTTTGAGCGTTGTAGGTACTTGAGCTTTTGTTGATATCGTTTGGATTGAAGTATTTAAGCATATCCTCGATAGTAAAAATCTCATCATCGCCGTGGCTCCAGCCAAGACGAACAAGGAAATTTAAGAGCGCTTCAGGCAAGTAGCCCATCTTTTTATACTCCATAACGTCAGTCGCGCCGTGTCTTTTGCTAAGCTTTTTGCCGTCCTCGCCGTTTATCATAGCGACGTGATAAAATTTTGGCACCTTAAATCCAAGCGCCTCGTAAAGAACGATCTGTTTTGGGGTATTTGAGAGGTGGTCATCGCCACGAATAACGTCAGTTACACCCATTAGCGCATCGTCTATCACAACTGTGAAGTTATATGTTGGCGTGCCGTCGCTTCTAGCGATGATGAAGTCGTCTAAGATATCTTCAACCTTAAATTTAACCTCGCCCTTTATACCATCATGTATGACGATCTCGCCGCTAAGTGGGGCTTTTATACGGATGACTGGCTCGATGCCAGCTGGAGGCGTGCCAGTAAAATCTCTATATCTATTATCATATTTTGGGCGCTCTTTTCTAGCCTCTTGACTAGCTCTAAGCTCCTCAAGTTCCTCTTTGCTCATGTAGCATTTGTAGGCTTTGCCCTCATCAAGCAGCTTTTTAACATACTCTTTGTAAAGATCAAATCTCTTTGACTGATAGGTCACTTCGCCGTCGTGATCTAGCTTGCACCAAGCAAATGCCTCTTTTATGGCTTGCGTGGCCTCTTCTGAGTTTCGTTTTAAGTCAGTATCTTCGATGCGGAGCAGAAATTTTCCATTGTTAGCTCTTGCGTATAAATAATTATAAAGAGCTGTCCTAAGTCCGCCTATATGTAGGTATCCAGTAGGCGACGGAGCAAATCTAGTAACTATCATTTTGTGCCTTATTTTTATGTTATAATTGCCCAAAATTATATTTACTAAATACTTAAACAAAGGTTTCATTATGAAAAAATTGCTCTTTTTGGCTGCTGGCGTGTTAAGTGCCTTAAATTTATATTCAGCTCAGATGATAAACGGCATCGCAGCTATCGTGGAGAACGAGCCTATCACGCTTTACGAGGTTTATAGCTTGAAGGAACAGCTAAAGACAACAGAGCAGGACGCTTTAAATTTGCTTATCAGAGATAGGCTTGAAGATGCACAGATAAAAAACTTAAATTTAAGCGTTACGCCTTTTGAGCTAAACGACAGGATCGAGGCGATCGCAAAACAAAACGGCATGACAAATTCGCAGTTTAGAAACTCTATCCAAGCTCAAGGCATGGACTTTTTGGATTTTAAAAACAACTTAGAGCACAAGATGCTTCAAGAAAAACTTTATAAAAGCATAGCTGCTGAGGCTGGCAAGAATATAAACGAGCAAAAAGCAAAGGCGTATTTTGACGCTAATCCTGATAAATTTAAGGTCTTTAGCACCGCTAGAGTTGTAGTTTATAGAGCAAAAGACCCTGATCTACTTGAAGCTCAAAAGACAAGTCCGAAGCTTCTAAACGGCGTACAAACACAAGAGGTTAGTTTGGACTATCAAAGCATAGATCCAAGACTTGCTGCGATCATCTCAAGCACAAATAACGGCGACTACACACAGCCTTTGCAAGGACCTGATAGCTTTGATATGTTTTTAGTAAAAGAGAAGATCGGCTCATACACACCAAGCTTTGCTGATGTAAAAGATAACGTTATAAACGAGCTTTACCAAGGCGAGCAAGAAAAATTAATGAGTGATTACTTCGAAAAACTCCGCGCAAAAGCAAAAATTCAAATCCTAAGATAACTTCAAATTTAGCCACTTTGGTGGCTAAATTCTCTACCTAATTTTTTAACAAAACTATTTAAATTTTAGCTATGTAAAATTTCGGTAAATTTTTTGTTAAAAATTTATTATTCTTTAATCTCATATTTATATAATTTTACAAAATAATAATGATTATTAAAATAGGAGTATATTATGAGATATAAGTTATCCGTTGCACTTGCACTAACTCTTAGCGCAAATGCACTATTTGCAGCCAATAGCACCGATCTAAACAAGACAAACGATGCAGCTACTACCCAAAATGACACTAGCCTTGCAGAGGTGCAAGTGGTGGGTGATCTTTCAAAGACTGAAGGCACTGGCTCATACACAGCCGATAGGATGAACACCGCAACCGGACTAGGTCTAAGCATAAAAGAGACACCACAATCAGTCTCTGTCATCTCAAACCAGCTCATAAAAGATCTAAATTTAAAAGATGTAAATTCTGCCTTGCAATACGCCCCTGGAATTGCTGTTAGAAACGATACTGGACGCCTTAGGATAAATTCGCGTGGTTTTGACGTAGATAACATACAAGAAGATGGCATCGCATCATCAGTCTCTTCATCGGTTCAAGGACCACTTGGCTATTCTAAAGAATTTACAGATCTTGAGTTTTACGATAGAATCGAAGTCTTAAGAGGTGCAGCAGGTCTTACACAAAGTAACGGCGAGCCAGGCGGCACTGTAAATTTGGTTCGCAAACGCCCAACTAGCGAATTTGCTTTTAATACAAGCCTAAATTTAGGCAGCTGGGATAATTACCGAGGTACGTTTGATGTTAGCAATGCTTTAAACGAATCTGGCTCAGTGCGAGGAAGATTGATCGGAGTTTTAAGTAAAAATGGTACATATAAGCACTACCGCAATGGCTGGCGTGGAGCGCTGGGCGGGATATTTGAGTTTGATCTAACTAACAAAACATTGCTTACTGCTGGACTTATATGGCAAAAGACAAGCGAAGTGTATGATATATACGGCGTACCTGCACTTGATAAAGATGGCAATAATTTAAATTTAGATAGAAAAAGCTATTTTGGTGCAAACTGGAACAATAGCATTTATGAAAAATATAATGCCTTTACAGAAATTTCTCATCAGTTTAATGATGACTACAAAGCTTACGCAAAACTAAACTATACAAAAAGTGACGGCGTAATAAAATTTGGCTCAATGGGTGGAGTTAATCCATATAATCCAACCACTCCGACTCATGATATTCGCTTACAAAAATACGACAATGGCTCAAAAGAGGTCAATCTAAAGCTTGGAGTAGATGGAAAGTATGAGCTTTTTGGACAAAAGCATGATATCTTCGTAAATGGCTCACTTAGTAAGGAGAAATTTGTAGAGCATGATATCAGAATGCCAAGCATATCCTTAGCATCACTTGGGCTTGGCATATATAACTGGAGCTCTTCAGCCATAGCCGAGCCAAACTGGGGTGGGGCAAATTCAACTTTAAATAAAACTTTTACAAATACAATTTACCAGCAAGCTCTAACAGCTGGCACTAGATATAACTTTAGTGATGATTGGCATATGATCCTTGGTGGAAGATTTGCTAGGGTAAAATATGACAGCTTTAATGAAAATCATAAAACTGGTGCAAGATCTGCAAACACCTATATCACAAAATCAAAATTTTCACCTTATGCAGGTTTAACGTGGGACTTTTTAAAAGATCATAGCTGGTACGTAAGCTACGCTGAAATTTTTAAACCTCAAAGCGCAACCGATGCAAATAAAAATGTCCTTGAGCCAGTCGTAGGATACAACGTAGAAACAGGCGTAAAGTCTGAGTTTTTAGGAGATGCGTTAAATACAGCTGTGGCACTCTTTCAAATAATCCAAGAAAATAGAGCCATAACAGATCCAAACAATCCAAACTACTCTATCGCAGAGGGAAAGGTACGAAGCAGAGGTATAGACGCTGAAATTTCAGGCTCGATAACTGAGAGGTGGAGCGTGATGGCTGGATATACATTTAATAAAAGCGAATATCTAAAAAGCGAAAGAAAAACATCATCAAATGTTGATTACAACAAAGGAGCTGACGCTAAAAAGTACATCCCAAGACATATGTTTAAACTCTATACAAGCTATGAAATACCGCTTATTGGCACTCAAAAACTAAGCATCGGTACTGGAGTTAGATACCAAAGCAAAACAAGTGGTATCTATATGAAAGACAATATGAGTTCAGGCTCAGCTATAAAATACTACGTACCAGAGCAAAAAGGCTACGCACTTTGGGATGCAAATATCAACTACTTGATAAACGACAACTTTAGTGTAGGTCTGATCGTTAAAAACATAACCGATAAGAAGTATTTTTACAATACACATAATAGAACCGCTGGTATGAACAACTTTTACGGTGAGCCTAGAAGCTTTATGCTAAGTTTTAACTACAAATACTAAATTTAATCCCAAGGCTTTTTGGCTTTGGGGTCTTAAATTTAAAGGAAAAATTTGAAAATTTTAAGGCAGTTTTTTGAAATTTCAGCTTGGTTTTGGCTAGATAAAAAAGCTTTAAAAGCATGGATAATCCTTGCCTTGATGATATTTGCAAGCCTTGGTGTGACAAAGATAGCAGTCTTGATGAATGAGTGGGAAAAACGATTTTACGACGCACTAAGCGCATTTAATAAGAGCCTGATCTTGCCGCTTATGGGAGAATTTTTACTATACACACTATTTATCGTAGTATTCATAGTTTGTGGCAGCTACTTAAAGAAATTTCTCATCATTTCTTGGCGAGAGAGCCTAAGCTCTAAACTAGAAGATCTTTGGCTTAAAAATTCTAACTTTTACAAGGTTACTCTTATGGATGCAAATTTTGACAACCCTGATCAAAGGATCGCTGAAGATAGTCTATTGTTTGTTCAAAGTAGCGTAAATTTGGTCAAGTCCTTCGTCTATAACATCGCAAATTTAGTAGCTTTTGTCTTTATACTTTGGCAAGCTTCTAAAATTTTAAAGGTTGATTTTGGTGAAATGCATTTAGAGATAAGTGGCTTTTTAGTCTATATCGCCATCATCTACACGCTCATTTGCTCGCTCACAACTCATCTCATCGGCAAAAAACTAAAGCCACTCAATTTTGATAAACAGCACCTTGAAGCAAACTATAGAGCAAACCTGCTAATCCTTAGGGAAAATGCCGAAGCAGCTGCATTTTTGGACGGAGCAAAGAGAGAAAAAGGAAGATTTAGAGAGAGCTTTTTAAAAATCGTAAAAAACTATAAAGATATCATCAACACCGAATTTAGACTAGAGTGCTTTAGCGCTAGCTACCTAAAGGTGACAAATCTAATACCAATCTTTGCCTCCTTGCCGCTTTATCTAGCTGGCACTATGAGTTTTGGCGACATGATGCAGGCAAGAACGGCATTTTATAAAGTTCAAGACGGTCTTGCGTGGTTTATGGACTACTACAAGCAGATCATGGAATTTGCCGCTAGCGTAGAGCGTATATATACTTTTGTGAGTGCGTTTAACAGCACAAAAGAAAGCAATGTTTTTGGCAAAAACGACGATGCCATAACTTGTAAAAATTTAACGATAAAAACTCCAAATGATGAAGTTTTATTTAAAAATTTAAGCTTTAGTTTAAGCCCTGAAAGATGGCTAGTGCTAAATGCAAAGAGCGGAGCTGGCAAAAGTACGGCTTTTAGATACTTAGCAAATCTTTGGCAATACGGCAATGGCGAGGTAAAGATGCCAAAAGATGGTGTGATGTTTGTGCCTCAAAAAAGTTATTTAACAAAATCAAGTCTCAAAGAGCTTGTCTCGTACCCAAATGAAAACGCTTTAGCTGATAGTGAAATTTACAAAATTTTAGACAGAGTTGGATTAGGCAAATTTAAAAATTTAGACGAAGTGTTAGACTACGCAAAGATAATGAGTGGTGGTGAAAAAGAGAGGCTAAATTTTGCTAGAGTTTATCTTTTAAAGCCAAAATTTTTATTTTTAGACGAAGCAACATCAGCGCTTGACATTGCTTCAGCGACTGAAATTTTGACAAATTTAAGAAGTGATTTTAAAGAGCTTGGCGTGATGATGATCACACACCAAAGTGAGCTTTTTGATCTTTTTGATGAGGTGATAAAAATCAAGAATGAGTAAATTTGACTGCAAAGAGCAGCCAAATTTAGTTAAGCTTTTTTAGTGAAAAATCCAACGTAAATAGCGTAGATAAAGCCAATAGCTACGGCATACGGGGCAAAAGGTGTGATGCCAGCTCCTGAGCTTGCTAAGATAAAGTTGTGGCTTATCGCAGCTCCAGCTCCCATGCCTAAAACAAATACGGCTGAGCTTAAATTTCCAGCTCCCATTTGCACTAGGTGTTTGCCAGGGCAGCCGTAGCTTAGGCTAAAGCAAAGACCAGCGAGCGTCATACCTAAGAAATTCCAAAGCATATCATTGTGAGCGATAGGTTGTCCTTCAAAGCCAAATTTGTATTGATTTAGCACTAAATTTGTGATGCTTGCAAAAAGAACGATAGAGACTATGCCATAAAACATCGAAAAGTCACGCTCGAAAATTTTACTGATAGCTCCCACTGAGCAAAATTTACTTCTTTGCATAAATGCGCCGATAATGATGGCACAAATAAGCGAGATAAATAAATTTGCATGCTGTGAGCCTGGACCTTTTTCTGAGCTAAATAATGCGCCATTTTCGCCAAGTTTTAGACCAAAGACAAGTGCTAGTAAAAGCAAAATAGCGATGATCAGCGGTAAAAACCCGATAGCCTTTGCAGTGGTTTCGCTCTCAGGCAAAACGTAGCCGTTTTTCTTAAAAGCTCGCCCCACAAAGACACCAGCAAACAAGCCAACAAGCCCCGCAATAGCGGTCATATCTCCGCCTCCAAGACGCAAAAACGCCCTCCAAGGGCAGCCTAAAAATATAAGGCAGCCTATCATCGCAAACACGCCTAAGAAAAACCTAGAAAATGCCGCGCTACCAGATACTGGAGTGAAATTTCTGCTCCAAAGCAGGCTAGCTAGAAAGCCTCCGATGATAAGCCCTAAAATTTCAGGCCTTAGATACTGCACGACTTTTGCCTGGTGAAAGCCAAGCGCCCCCATACTATCTCGTAAAAAGCAAGCCGCGCAAACGCCCATATTTGCTGGGTTGCCAAAATGAACGAGCACCGGACCAAGTATGCCAAGGCTCGTACCTGCGATGATGTAAAGTAGTGTTTTGTTCATGTAAATTCCTGTGTAAAGGTAAAACCAGACTGGTTTCTTAAACGATATTTTAATAATCATCAAATAAAACAAAGATTAATTTTTTAAGAGCGAAATGGATAGAATATGCAAAAATTTCATATAAAGGATAAAAAATGAAAGATTTTATGAGCTATGCAGATAGCCTGAAAATTCTAAAAGGTACGATAAATGCGTGGGAGAAGGTCGAAAAAGTAGCCATCACGGACGCGCTTGATAGAAATATCGCCTACGATGTGAAAGCCACCGAAAACTACCCAGCAAAGCCAGTTTCGGCGATGGACGGCTACGCTTTTGCCTTTAAAGATGGCCTAAGCGAGCTTGAGCTCATCACAGACCTTCCAGCAGGAAGTGACAAAGGGTTGGTTATAGAGGGCAGTAAATGCGTCAAAACCTTCACCGGTTCGCTAATGAGCGAGGGCACTGATACTCTTGTGCCAGTTGAAAATGTCGAGGTTAGGGGCTCGAAAATAATCATCAAAAAGAGCGTGCCAAAGGGTTTTGCCGTGCGTGAAGTAGGTGAGAGCTACAAAAAAGGCGAAATTTTAATAAAAAAAGGCACACGTCTAACTTACGCTGAGATCGCGCTTCTTGCCGAGCTTGGCGTCTTTCACGTAAGTGTCTTTATCCGCCCAAGAGTGGCGATACTTGCAACTGGTAGCGAGATAAAAGACCTTGGCGAGCCTCTTGATAGTCCAGCGCAAATTCACAGCTCAAACCACGTAGGCATCGCTATGCAGATACGAAAAATGGGCGCGGAGCCGATCCTTTGCGAGATCGTAAGAGATAAGGCCGAGCTTGTCGAAAAAGCGATCATAAATGCGCTAAAATCAGCCGATATCTTGGTGACGACTGGCGGCATCAGCATGGGAGACTATGACTTTGTAAAGGGTGCTTTAAATGAAAACTTTAGCCTCATCATCGAGGGCGCTGCGATAAAACCAGGCCGCCACATCAGAGTGGCAAAATCAGGCGACAAATACATCTTTGCGCTGCCGGGATTTCCGTATTCGGCGATGGTTATGTGCGTGCTTTATGTAAGAGTGCTTATAAACACTTGGTTTAGCCAAGAAGAGCCAAAGATCACGGCGATAATGGACGAAGACTACAAAAAACGCTCGCCATTTTTGGAATTTACAGCGGTAAATTTAGAAAACAGAGATGGCAAGATCTTTGTAAATTTAAACGGCAAAAAGCTAGGTAGCTCAGCGATCGTAAATAACCTAACAAACGAAGCTGCACTGCTTATCATCCCTAAAGAGACAGAATTTATCGCAAAAGGTGAAGTAGTAGAAGTTTTAAAGATGCCTTGCTAGGAAATTTTAAGGAGAAAAGTTGGACGCATTAGAACTTCAAACAGCCATAGTTTTTATAGCTATGGCTACGATCGCCTTTAGTATAGATTTTTTTGCACACAAGCATGATGAGAAAATTTCATTAAAGCAAGCTGTTATTTGGTCTATTTTTTGGGTAGGCGTTTCGGTACTTTTTGGCATATATTTGTATGTTATGCGAGGTAGCGAAATGGCGAGCCTTTACTTTGCTGGATATGCGCTAGAAAAGTCGCTATCAGTAGATAATCTCTTTGTTATGATGGCAATATTTTCATGGTTTAGTGTACCAGAAATTTACCGCCACAGAGTGCTTTATTTTGGCATCATAGGAGCTGTGATTTTTAGGCTCATCTTTGTTGCTATTGGTACGACACTCTTTGCCATCTCACCTTGGATGGAGATGGTATTTGCCGCAATGGTTGCTTATAGTGCTGTCATGATGATGAGAAAAAACGACGATGAAGAGGTGATAGAGGATTATTCAAACCATATAGCATATAAGGCTGTTTACCATTTTTTTCCAGTACTTCCTAGGCTCTTGGGGCATAGTTTTTTTGTTAAATGTAGTGAAATTTCTGAGCAAATTTCAAGTAGTGAAAGAGCAAACTTAGACACCCAGATCTCAAAGCTAAAGGCTACATGGATCGCGACACCGCTATTTTTATGCCTTTGTGTGATTGAACTAAGTGACGTGATGTTTGCCTTTGATAGTGTTCCAGCTGTCATTGCCGTTAGTAAAGACCCTATCATTGTATATTCTGCGATGATATTTGCGATACTGGGACTTAGAACACTTTATTTTGTACTTGAAGCACTTAAGAGCTTTTTAGTGCATTTAGAAACAGCAGTGATTGTACTTTTGTTTTTCATCGCAGCAAAACTAGCACTAAATGCCTCGGCCCACATTTTTCATCATGGATTTGAAATTTCAGCACAAACTAGCCTTTTTGTCATTTTAGGCATTCTTGGAACTGGGATAATAGCGAGTCTGTTTAAAAAATAATGCGCCGCCACTAAGATGTAGCGGCAAAATTTGGTTAAATTTTGGCTTTTTTAATAGCTTGCTCTAGATCAAAGATAAGATCGTCCGCATTTTCTATACCGATAGCAAGCCTTAATAACCCATCGCTAATGCCTATCTTCTCTTGAAGTGCCTTGTCGTAAGACTCGTGCGTCATCGAGGCTGGGTGGCAGATGAGACTCTCAACTCCTCCAAGGCTAACCGCTAGGTCAAAAAGCTCTAAGTTTTTAACAAAAATATTCTTATCGTAGCCATCTTTTAGCTCAAAAGATATCAAGGCACCGATACCGCTTGCCTGCGCTTCTTGTACAGCTTTTTCCTCTGCTGAGTATGAGCCAGCGTAGTGTAGAGCTTTAACAGCATCACTATTTTTTAGAAAATCTATGATCTGTAGTGTGTTTTGGCTTTGTCTATCAAACCTCACGCTTAGTGTTTTTAGCCCTTTTATCAAGCTATAAGCTTCGAGTGGGCTAAGAGTAGCGCCAAGCGTATTTTTCATAAATGCTATGCGCTCAGCCAGCTTTTCATCATTTGTAGTCACAACGCCAGCGATCACATCCGCGTGGCCACCGATATACTTTGTCGCGCTATAAACGACGATATCAGCGCCAAATTTTAGAGGCTTTTGGTAATAAGGCGTCAAAAATGTGTTATCAACCACCACAAGCGCACCCTTTTCATGCGCGAGCTTTGCAAGACGTGCGATGTCGGTCACTCGCAAAAGTGGATTTGATGGAGTTTCAATAAAGATCATCTTCACGTCATCGTCAAGTTTTGTTATCTTGTTTAGATCATCTGCAAGCTCAAACTTGATACCGTAAGCGTCAAAAAGCCCGTTTACATATCGATATGTGCCGCCATAGACATTGCTATTTAGTATCACCTTATCGCCGCTTTTTAGCAGGCCAAAGACTGCACTAGTTGCCGCCATGCCAGAGGCTAGAGCAAATGCAAATTTTGACTCTTCAAACTTTGCAAAAATCTCCTCAAATGCATTTCTAGTTGGGTTTGCACTCCTTGAGTAAGCAAATTTGCCAAACTCACCAAGACCCTCTTGTACAAATGTCGTAGCCAGATAAATAGGCGGTACGACCGCTTTGTGTGGGTTGTTTTTGGCTTCTAGCCCTTTTACTATCAGTGTGTCTACTTTCATATTTTTCCTTTAAATTTAAAAATCCATAGCCGAGATAAATTTTTTGATGCGAGGCAAATCGCTACTAAAAAATTCCTCACTGCTACCGTCAAATGCGATATTTCCGCCCTCTAAAAACAAAATTCTATCCGCCACACGCCTTGCAAACGCCATGTTGTGCGTGACGATGATTAGAGATTTATGCTCGTGGCTAAGCTCACTAATAACTTTTAAAACCTCTGCTTCAAGCTCTGGATCAAGCGCGCTCGTAGGCTCGTCAAGTAGCAAAAACGACGGCTTCATCGCAAGTGCTCTCGCTATTGCCACGCGCTGGCTCTGTCCGCCCGAGAGTCTGCTAGGATACTCGTGCTCTTTGCCCTTTAGTCCAACTTTTTCAAGCAGGCTAAGAGCCTCTTTATAGGCCTCTTCTTTTGGGATTTTTAGCACCTGCGTTGGCCCCTCAGTCACGTTTTGTAGCGCACTAAGATGTGGAAAGAGATTAAAGCTTTGAAAGACCATGCCAGTTTTTTCACGAAATGGCAGCATATCTTTTGCTGAAATTTTTGTGCCAAATTTGATCCTTTCATCTCCAAGCTCCAACTCGCCACTATCTGGAATTTCAAGTAAATTTATACATCTAAGAAGAGTTGACTTGCCTGAGCCTGAGCTGCCTAGTATGACAGTTGTTTGGGCGTCTTTAAACTCTAAATTTAGATCATTTAGCACTGTATTTTGGCCAAATTTTTTAATTAAATTTCTAAGCTTTATCATCATACATACCTTGAAAATCTTTTTTCTAATCTAGCTTGTAAAAAAGTAAGAATTGTACATACCACAAGATAATAAAGTGCCGCTAGCACATAAAGAGTAAGTGGATCAAATGTCCTTGCAGCAATCCTTTGAGCTACCATAAACATATCAACCATAGTAATCGAAGCAGCTAAAGAGGTGTCCTTGAGCGTACTTATAAATATATTTGAAAGAGGAGGAAGTGAAATTCTTGCAGCCTGTGGAGCGATGATACGACGTAAAGTTTGAGCGTAACTCATACCAAGCGAGGTCGCCGCCTCCCACTGCCCTTTTGGCACTGAAAGTACAGCTGCTCTAACGGCTTCTGACGCATAGGCTCCAATATTTAGACTAAAAGTGATAATAGCCGCACTCCAAACATCAAGCGCGATACCAATTATTGGAAGACCAAAATAAACAATAAATAGTTGAACCAAGAGCGGGGTCCCACGAAATATCCATATATAAAATTCGCTCACCTGCTTTAAAAATTTAACATCAGCTATGCGAAATATCGCCGTTAGCACCGCTATCACAAGCCCTAGAAAAAATGAGACCACTGTAAGTGGCAAGGTAACTTGCACCATCGCCACTGCCATAGGCCAAAGCGAGTCTAGTACTAGCTCGCTTATTCGCTCAAACTCGCTCATTCAACTTACTTTGTGATATCTTTGCCAAAATATTTGGCAGAAATTTCAGACAATTTTCCCTCTTTTGAAAGTTCATCAATTGCTTTATTTACCGCATCTACAAGCTCTTCATTGCCTTTTTTAACTAAAGCTGCAGAATAAATAGGCTCACTACCTTTAGCCGCTATTTTTAGAGGTGCATTTGGGCGTTGTGCAATGTAATCATAAAACGTGACAGTATCGTTTATTGTAGCATCAGCTCGTTTAGCGATAATAAGCTCTACACCTTTACTAAAACCATCAACTGTTACGATTTGTGCACCATATTTTTGTGCGATACCAGCCCAGTTACTAGTGGCAGAGTGCGCACTTTTTTTACCTTTTAAATCAGCAAAATTTTTTATATCATCATTGTCTTTGCGCGTAACAAGCGCAGCATATGCAACTGTATAAGGCAATGTGTAATCATATTTTTTCTTACGATCTTCTGTAATACTAACTTGATTAAATACTATATCAGCCTTATTTGCATCAAAAGCTGCAAGCATAGCATCCCATGGGGCTTCTACAAATTCTGGTTTCAAATTCAGCTTTTTAGCCACTTCACGCGCTATATCCACATCAAAGCCTGTGAGCTTATCGCTTTTGTCATGATAAGAATACGGAGAATAAGTACCCTCTGTTGCTATTTTTAAAACACCGTTTTCGATAGTTTTTGCATTTGCGTTAATTGCTAGTACTAGCCCAGCAACAGCCAAGATTGAAGATTTTAATATTTTTTTCATTGATTATCCTTTTTAAATTTATATTGTTGGCTATTCATCTAAAAAGGAAAGTATAAATGCGGATAAATTTCTTTTTAAATGTTTAGCGACTTGCTAAGCACTTAAAAAGAAATTTGTGCTTAGCGCTCAGACCTTTACTTTACAACACATGTCGCACATATCGTTTTTCATTGGATACCTTTCGTATGAGATTTGACAATAATTTTACTTAGTAAATTTAAATAAAAGTAAAATTACCTTTAAAAATTTGGCTTTAAATTGCTAGAAATTTAAATTTACTGCATATTTATGCTTCCAGCTGGAGCGGGCATATCGCCCTTTTCATCTACAAATGGAGGCCCTTTTTGAAGTAGCGCAGTCACTTCAGAGGCAACCTTTGGATCCATCTTAGCCATGATGGTTGATATCTTTTTCGCATCAAGGGCGTAAAGTATGGTGGCTGCGTTTGACCTTGGCATTTGCGAGAGCACTTCGGCTGCTGCGCCATCTTTCATTTTGGCGTAGGATTCATTGACTTTATCAGTCGTCATCGTGCGAAGCTCTTTTAAAATTTTCTCATTTTTAGCGACAACTTCGTCGATCTCTTTACGTTTTTGCTCGATCACTTTCATCGTCGCATTCAGATCAGCCTCTTTTTTGGCAAGCTTTTTGTTGTTCTCCTCATAAGCCGCAGCCGAGCTTGCTCGAAAGACCTCTAGGGCTTGACGCTGCTCGTCTATGACCTCAAGCTCCTTTGAAATTTCCTCTTTTCTAGCTTCAAAGATCTGAGTACAATCAACCGGCACTTCAAAGCAAAATGCAAAATTTATGACCATAAAAAAGAGTAAAACAGCTCTCATCACGCCTCGCTTTTGGCTGAAAATTTCATAACCGCAAACTCATCAAGAGCCAGCGCTTCAGCCTTTTGTATGCGTTTTATCTCTTTTTTAAATTCTTCTTTTTCTAGATATTTCATCTTTTCATACTCTAAATTTGCATTTTTATATTTGTGCTCGTAGTGCAAGACCTCTTTTTTTGCTATCTCTAAGCTCTCTTTGCAGGCGCTTAGCTCGGCTCTTGCTATATTTATGAGCTCCAAATTTTCTCTTAGCTCGCCTATGTTGCCACTTTTTGGCAGGCTAAACTCGTTAAGCTTGGCTCTTAAGAGTGCTATCTTTTCTTCAGCATTTCTTACATTTAGCCTAGCAACGACGAGCTTAGCCTCTACCTTATCCATCTCCTGTTTTTTGACGCGGACGACGGAGGTAAATTTACTTTTCATCTAATGATCGTATCGCTTCTTTCAGGGCTTGTTGAGATATAGCCAACCTTCACGCCAGTTAGCTCCTCGATACGCTCGATATATGCTCTTGCGTTTGCTGGTAGGTCTTCATATCTGCTGATGCCTTTTACGCTATCCCAGCCCGCAAGCTCTTCGTAGATAGGCGTTGCATTTTCAAGGTCTGTTGGCACGTAGTCTATCGTCTCGCCGTTATATTGATATGCTTTGCAAATTTTTACCACCTCAAAGCCATCAAGTACGTCAAGCTTCATAAGCGCATAAGTATCGACGCCATCGAGCCTTGAAGCGTATTTTACGCTTACTGCGTCAAACCAACCACAACGTCTGCGGCGACCTGTTGTTGTGCCAAATTCTTTACCAATCTCACACATCTTATCGCCATTTGTGCCTTTGTCTTCAGTTGGGAAAGGTCCGTGTCCTACGCGAGTTGTATATGCTTTGATGACACCTATTACCTTGCCTATTTCTTTTGGATTTAGTCCAAGGCCTGTGCAAGCGCCAGCGCTTATGGTATTTGAGCTAGTTACATAAGGATATGTGCCGTGATCGATGTCTAAAAGTGTGCCCTGAGCGCCTTCAAGTAGGACTTTTTTATCTTCATCAAGCGCTTTCCAAACTAAATTTGTAGTGTTTGCGATAAATGGAGCAAGCACCTCTTTATATCTTTTTAGCTCTTCAAGTAGCTCATTTTCTTCAGGTATCTTTACGCCAAGAGCGTCAAATACTGGTTTATTTGTTTCAAAATCATGCATCAAAGCATCGCACAAGCGCTCTGGCTCAAGTAGCTCGCCAACTCTGTGGCCGCTTCTGCTTATCTTGTCTGCGTATGTTGGTCCGATGCCTTTGCCAGTTGTTCCGATCGCTTTTTCGCCTTTTAAGCGCTCTTTTGCTTGATCGACTTGGCTGTGGTAGCTTAAATTTAAGTGTGCTTTGTCGCTTATATAAAGTCTGCCCTCTAAGTTGTCAAATTGTGCCATCTCAGTAATGAGCACCTCTGGAGAGACAACGACGCCGTTGCCGATGATATTTATGATATTTTTGTGCAAAATTCCGCTTGGGACAAGGTGAAGTGCGTATCTTACGCCATCGACCCAGATCGTATGACCAGCGTTGTGGCCACCTTGAGAGCGACAAATCATGTCATAGTTTAGTCCTAGCATATCAACTATCTTGCCTTTACCCTCATCACCCCATTGAACACCAACTACTAAATCAGCCTTTCTCATTCTTACTTCCTTAAATTAATTTTTTCTTCTATCAATGCATCAGTATAAACAGCGAATCCGCTGCCTGAAATATCGTCTATTTCATAGTTTCCACCACTTGCTAAGATGGCGTTGTATTTTAAAAATCTAAAAAATAAACTATCATAATATCTCATTTTTGAGTAATATAGCGGAACTATTCTTAAATTTTTATATTCTAGTGATTTCGCTACGTTTTGTAAATTTTTTAGTGCCTCTTTTAGCTTATCAGGGACTAAATTTACTATCTCATCAAGCTCGCTAGCGTCCTTTAAAAGGGCTAGTTTGCTAAGCCACGGCACGTTTTGAGCTAAAATTTTTTCTAGCCATGAGTTTTCAAAAATTTCTATCTCTAAGTTTAAAATTTCGCAAATTATCCTTGGGATTTGCATGTTGCTAAGCTGCAAACATGCGCCGATCTCAAGCTCGCTAAAGAGCTTTGCTACGATGTTTATGCTCTTTAAAATGTCGTTTTCGCCGATAAGTTCAGCGCCTATTTGATAAATTTCTTGGCTTGGGTAGCGAAAGACTGGCTGTATATAAAACCACCTCTTTGGCTCATTTGCTTTAAGTCTTCTAAGCACAATCCTAACGGTATCAACCGTGCTATCAGCCCTTAGGCTTATCTCGTGGTTTAGACTGTCGCTAAAGCGCAGAAGGTTTGTCGCATCCACGCTTAGATGTTGATGATACGAAAAAAACGGCGTTACGATCTCGCTAAAACCTTCATCTTCTAAAATTTCACTCGCTTTTTGCTCGATTTTTCTCTTTAGTTTTGCACTTTTTGCAAAGTAAAGTTTGCTTCCTACAGGTATCTCGTGCTCATAGATACTTAAGGCATTTTCATTCATTATGATCTCCATTTAATTTTAAGACACTATCAGACAATTTTATTGCATCCTTCGCTAAATTTACAATATCTTCTTTCTCTTCTTTTGAGATTATATCATCTAAAATTTCAGCTAAATTTACATCTATTTTTTTAATATTATTCTTATAGTTCACTATTTCTTTTTTTAGTCTTAGACTTATTTTATTGTCACGTTTAAGAGAATTTATCACACGATACATAAGCTCTTTTGTACCAACAATTTTGTAAAGTATCTCATAGTTTTCATCGTTTTGATAATCTTTCACATCTGAATATGAAGGTAAAATAAATTTAAATTTAACCGCTTCATCCAAACTTAACTCAGTAGCAAAAAAACGTCCTTGAAATCTAGTAAAACCAAATCCTAAAAATATTTCAAATATGCTTTCGTCTTCTATATTTTTTATCATTGCATCAAGCTTAAATGTACTTGAAATATACCTTATCATACGCATAGTCTCAAGTGCTTCCTTCGAACTAAAAATTTGCTTACAAAACCTTTTATCAACATTGAACCTATTCGCTTTTAGCATACCCAATGCTTCAATAGAGCCTGAATAAGAGGCAAAATCATCTAGTGAAAAACTTACTCCTAGCTCTTTATAAGCATCTATATAATTAGTAACGTCATCTAAATTCGCTCCATTTGCAGCATCCACTATATCTATAATGAGCCCACTTGCGTCTAGATTTTCATCTTTTAAAATTTCTTTAAATTTTTCAAAAAATTCTGCTGTTAATAACTTTTTAATGCCTAAATTCACTCTAACCTTTGCATCTATTCCCTCTTTTAGCCATAATTCCCTAGCCTTTAGAGCATTTTTTAATGCAAATAATGCAATTGCGATAGCTACTTTTGATGCTTTAGTTAATGGAAGAAAATCGGATGGTTTTAATACCTTATCTCCATTTTTCCATCTAATAAATGCTTCAAAACTAATAATTTTTCCAGTTTTTATATCAACTTCTGGTTGATAAAGTAAAAACATCTCGCCAGCTTCAATGGCCTTAAGAATTTTTGAACCATCTCTATATTCGTTTTTAAAATAATTATCTTTCTTTGCGTTAAACAAATAATACTTATTTTTACCATCAAGTTTTGCTTGATACATAGCCCAGTCCGCCCTCTCAAGCAAGTCATCGGCGCTTAGTGCATCACGACTTAGACTAATACCAACACTAACACTAAGTCTTATATCGCCCTCTTCAATAGAATTTTTTTCCTTTGCTATTCTTAAAATATTATCAGCTGTTTCATATATTTCACCAAGATTTTCATAGGAAGCAATGCCTATAAACTCATCTCCGCCAATTCTAGCAAAGACACCCTGTTTTGGAAATATTTCATCCATTTTTTTAGAAACTTCTACTAATAATTTATCTCCGACTTGATGACCATATCCGTCATTTACCGATTTAAAGTCATCAAAATCAACATAAAAGGCAGCTATTTTAATACCTTTGTTTACTTGCTTTAAGAAACTTTCCAATTTATTAAATAATAAAAATCTGTTAGGTAATCCAGTTAAAGGATCATGGTAGGCGATAAATTCCAAATACTCTTTATTGTAACGCTCATCGTTAGCACTTGAGGCTAAAAGCAAATATCCCTCATGCTCACTAAATGCATTTAAAAGCGCACTGACACTTATAACCTCGAGTCTATTTTTGCTTTGAACATCATAAACAAGACCTTGCCAATAGCCTTCTTTTTTAAGTGATAACAAAATCTCATTCCTAATGTCTTTTAGTCCTGTTTTTAAACTCGTTATATCTCTAGAGCAAATTCTATCCAAGAAAATTTCATCTTTTTTAGCATTAAAGGTATCAAAAAATGCATCATTTGCATCCACTACTCTTAATTCATCATCAAGCATGACAATTTGTTCTTTTGAATATGAAAATATCTTTGCCAAAAGATCCTGATAAGTAAAAAAGCTATTTTGCATACTAAGATCTTGCATTGTGCCTTTTATAACACTTGCTTGATTATTTTCAAATGATATTGCCCTGGCTCTAATCTTCACATAAATAATCTCTTTATCAGCTCTATAAAGACGTACTTCACCGTTATACTCATCATCTTTTTTTATAAGATCAAAAAAGTTTTTAAAACTTGTAAATTCGTCAACAAATATAGTCTTAGCACGTTCAAAATTTACACTCATATCACCGCTTAACGTATAGCCAAGCGACTTAGCTATTGCATTTGGTATATAAAGCGTGTCACTCTTTTTGTCCCATGAAAAGACAAGTGCTTCACTCGCCCAAAGAATGACTTGAAATTGTTTAAGCTCTATATCATATTTTTCTTGTAGCTTTGAAACATCACTTAAATCGTTAAAGAAGTACACGATTCTCTGCTCTTCACCATCGTTTGAACCTACAAATTTTACTTTTACTTTAAACGGTGCTTTTCTATTTTCATTTGTTTGCATATTAGTAATAATGCTAATTTCACTATTCTGACTACCATTTTCGAAGAAATTTTTAGCCTCAGTCAAAACGCTAGTGGCAAACTCATCAAGACTCTCAGGGCTTAGTAAATTTTTTAAATTTATAAGTTTTTCATCTTGTGGTACTTTAAAGATAGCATCAATATTTTTAGTACTTCTTGTAATGGAAAATGGATCGTCTTTCAAAGCCTCTGCTATTACATTTGGTGACAAAAAGGTATAGTCATTTAACGCATCATCATCTTTTTGTGTAATTTTTCCTTCATCTGGCTCTCGTATAAGCATAAAATTTAGTCTTGCATCTCTTAGTTTAACTTGAGACTCTTGCAAAAATCCTTCTCGAACATTGCCATCTTTTGTTTTTAGCTTTATTTTAAAACTTACATCACTATTTTGCGCATCTTGTTTCGTCTGCATAAATAGTGCAAAATCGCCATCAATTAAATCACTTAAATTTAACTTTATAATCTCATCTTTTGTGTAGCCAAACGAATGCAAAAAGGCATTACTAGCATCTATAATATCGCCAGTATATGCATCATAAACTACTATTTTTAAAAAACTTTGTTCAAATATATATCCAAATCTGCTCTTATATTTCTCCATTTCATCAGTAGCTCTAATAGTCTCAAGCTTTAATTTATTTATACCTTTTCTTATATCTTCAAATTCGATTACATTAAGGCCTTGCTTTATCTCTTCTTCATTGCCATCAAGAAGGGTGTCTTTTAGACTATTTAGAGCTGGTAGAACTTTACCTTTTATAAATTTTGCATCCATAAACCAAAATATAGAAAATCCAACAAAACAGATAAGAGACAACCAGACCAGTAAAAACTGCATAAAAATTTGAAAATGTTTTGTCGAAGCAGTAATAACAAATATATTATATTCTTTCATGTAGCTTATTAGATAAAAGTTCATATGTTTCAAAGAATAAATTATCTTATCTTCTTTAAACTGCTCCCCAAGACTAATATAAGGATCAAATAGCGGCTGATCAAATTCTCTATAAAACTTATCTCTCGAAAAATTTCCATATTTATCTACTAGATAAGTATAAGCTTTTATCTGTTCATCATAATCTACATCAACACGACTTTGTAAACGATTTTTATTAACTTGAACCAATATTTTATTTCCATTTTTTAGTCCATAGGCTATATAAATTCCCTTTACATACTTATTTTTGTAAACACTATTTGAGATAATAAATTTACCAGGATACGCATCATTTAACCAAGGCATATTATCTACTGTTATGTCGCTGGCCTCATCAAATTTTCTTGAATATAATAAATTCAAATCTTTATTTAGTATATAAAATGCTGAATAAAAATCATTTTTTGTAGTATTTTCATCAAATAGCACACTCTCAAGACCAGCCTCTATTAATTTTGACCTTAAAAAAATATCGTTTTTTACCAGAGTAAAACTATTTGAGATTGATAACTTTACTTTAGAATTTAATGAATAAAGATCATATTTTACGTCACTTAAACCAGCTACAATAACAAATAGTGCCAAAAATAGAAACGAAAGTAGTAGTAAAACGATCTTTGCGTAAAATCTTTTGATTATCTGCAAACTAGATTTTGGACTATTAAACACGGCAAAGACCTCGCTAATTTAGGTTTAGCGTTGATTTTACCCCATTTTTACTTGATTTGGGTTTATAAATATAATACTTATTTAAATTTTATTGTTTTGCTTAAATTTGAGCCAAATATCGCTTTGAAATTTGGCTCGTAAATTTTAATATATCCAAGTAACTACTTCGGCTCTTTGTCTGCGTAGTTTTTCTGGTTGTGGGTTTAGGCGGTAGCCAAATGGTACTACGATAGCCACTCTTTTTTCGCTCTCATCAAGGCCTAAAATTTCATTTAAAGCGCGTCTGTCAAAGCCTTCTATCGGGCAGCTGTCAATCCCAAGGCTCGCGGCTGCGTTCATCATATTTGTCGCAGCTATCATGCACTGCTCGTGTGACCACTGAAATGTTAGCTCGTCGTCATTTTTGAAATTTGATAGCAAAAAGTCGTGATAAAATTTCTGCCTTGCAGCGATAGCTTCAGGGTCTTTATCAGCCCTTCTAGCGATCATTTTATCAACGTAGTTGCTGCCAAATTTTATCTCTTTGATCTTTGCTAAAATGACAACCAAATGCGAGCAAGAGGCGATTTGCACTTGGTTCCACGAAACGGCTTTTATCTTCTCTCTAAGTTCTTTGTTTTGCACGACCAAAAAGTCCCACTGCTCAAGGCCAGTCGAGCTTGGGCTTAGTCTGCCAGCCTCCAAAATAAAGTCAAATTCGCCAGCGCCTATCTTTTTGCTCTCGTCAAAAATTTTGCAAGCGTGACGAAATTTTAAAATTTCAAGATAGTTCATCATATCTCCTTTGTTAAATTTCTTGACATTATAAAGCGACTAGGTAAATTAAAAGAAATTTAGCCAGACTTTAGCTGGCCTTAAAATAGGCTAAATTTAGCCTAGAGTTAGTTTAAAAATATATCAAACTCGCCTTTTTGTATCGCCTCTGCGATGATGGCTGAGCGCTCATAGCCAGCCTCTTTTAGGCGCTTTAGAGCTAAATTTGCATCATTTTCGCTAACAGCTAGCAAAAGTCCGCCAGAAGTTTGCGCGTCATATAGCAAGATATCAGCCTCTTTGCTCACAAAATGCTTTGCAAATTCGCGGTTTTTGTAGCTTCCCTCTGGGATGATGCCCATGTCGGCAAATTCTTTCGCGCTTGCGATCACTGGCACATCTTTTTCAAAGACGTTAAAGCTGATCTTATCGTTTAACATCTCGCTTAAATGCCCTAAAAATCCAAATCCAGTCACATCGGTAGCGGCATAAACTTTGATGCCACTTAGTGCTTTTAGAGCATAGAAATTTAGCTGAGCCATGATGCCTGCGACCTCATTTATCTGCTCCATGCTCAGTAGATCAGCCTTGATCGCTGTGCTTAGGATACCGCTACCAAGAGGCTTTGTAAGGATCAAAACGTTACCAATTTCTGCTGTATTGTTTGCCCAGAAATTTTGTGGGCTCACCTTGCCAGTCGCGCTTAGTCCATAATACATCTGCTGCGTCTCTATCGTATGTCCGCCAACGATGACGCCGCCACACTCTCTTACTTTATCGGCTCCACCTTGCAAAATTTCGCCTAAAATTTCAGGTGCAAGGTTGCAGCTATCAAAGCCCACGATGTTTAGGGCGTTTATCACCTCGCCACCCATTGCAAAGACGTCACTTAGGCTATTTGCAGCAGCGATCTGACCATAGATAAATGGGTCATTAACTACTGGCGTGATAAAGTCAAGCGTCTGAACGAGCGCAAGATCGTCTGAGAGCTTGAAAACGCTCGCATCTTCGTTTGAGCCGATGCTTGAGAGCAGGTTTGGATGAGATAAATTTAAACTACTAATCGTTTTGTGAAGACCCGACGGGTCAAGCTTAGCAGCTCAACCAGCGGCTTTAACGAACTGCGTAAGCTTTTTGTCGTGATAGATCATAGTTTGATTTGCTCGTGAGTTGAGAGTATGTCGATGATCTCATAAGCGTTTGAAATTTCGCCAACTGCAAGATCGCTTACTAGTTTATAAGCCTCCAAACAGCTTCCGCAGCTTAAAATTTGAACGCCAGCAGCTTCAAGATCTTTAAGTGGCTTAAAGCTTGGATGTGAACGGTTTGTCGTCATCTTAACGGCGTTATTTACGCAGATGATTATCTTTGGTTTTTTCTCTACTTGAAGAAGTGCGCCTAGGAATTTTGATAGCAAATTTATGCCAACTTCGCCGCTACCTGCGCGCTCTTCGTTTAGATAGAGCACTTTTTCATTTTTTGGTGTTATGTCGCAGACAAATTCATCAAAATTTGTAAGCTCAAGTGCGCTTTTGCCCTTGATGGCTAAAATTTTAGTCTCATTACCATTGCTTTCTAGGCTAAATTCTATATTTTGATTTTTTAAAAATCTTGAGATATTTTCTTTTGGAGCTAGGGCATTTACGATGATCTCTAGGCTCTCTCCTTCATTTAAACCCTCAAGTGCGTTTTTAGTCATGATGACTGGTTTTGGGCACTCTAAATTTCTGCAATCAATTGTTCTTGTCATTGTTTTTCCTTTGTGATTAGTATTTCAAACCTTGAAACTGATTTTGGATTATAGCTAAAAAATATTAATTTTTTAAAAGGATTTGTGTTGTGAAATTTGTTATAAAAGAGAGTTTGACCCTGCGTAAGTCGCAAGGTCAAGGCTAATTATTTTAAATTTGTGTAAGATTTCTCGTAGTCAGATACTGGGATCTTGTTTTTCTTAACAAGCTCTTGATACCAGTAGTGGTGAAGTACATAAACCTCTTCTTCTTCTTTATATCCAGTGACCATTGACCAGATAGCGCCATGTATAGCGATCGCAGCCATATAGATATGAACTAAGAAAAATACCGCACAGACGATGCCAAGGCAGTTGTGGATAACTACGCTGTATCTTAAAAGATCGATTTGTTGGATACCAAACCAACTAGCAACTGCTGGCTCTTTAAGATCCATGAAGTACATGATAGCACCAGTTATGATCATCACGATACCACCAGGGATAGCGATCCAGTACCATGCTTTTTGTCCTGCGTTAAATTTACCAGCTGGGACTGGTCTTTTCTTCTTTGATAGATAACCACCAACTATCATCATCCATCTGATATCATAAACAGCTGGAAGCATTCTGATAGTCCAAGCAAATAACATAGGAAGCACAGAAATAGCAAATATAATAGTCGCTATATCGTGCAAGTATCTACAGAAACGCACAAATGTGCCACCACCCAGCTCTGCACCCCACATGATGATGATACCAGTTGGCACCAAGATGATCCAAGAGATCGCAGCTAAGCCGTGAGCTATACGTTCGATTAGTGAAAATGCAAATACTTTTTTGCCCTCGTGACTAAAGTGTTTTGGTCCGATGATCAAGAAGTGTAGCACGAACGCGCCGATAACAGCTAAAATGATAGAAAGTGCAGCTATCGCGAAGTAGTCGTTGCCTTGTATAAAAGTAAATATCGGGCCCCAGCCATGCTCATAAGGCTTGATATTTTCTATCCTCTGTGCTGCCCAAATGGTGCTGTCAAATTGATTGACACCAGTTGGTCCTTCAATGGCCATTGCCGCAACGGACAATGTAAAAAGTAGAGTAAGAATTCTCGTCATTTTATTCCTTTATTTGCTAAAGCTTAAATGATTTAAGCTTTGGTTAAATATGCTAAAATCACACAGCTATGCCGTTTTGCGGCTATTATATCAGAGCTAATCACAAGCAAACCTTAGCAAAAAAGATTACTAAAAATTTTATAAAAAATATTTAAGTTTTGTTAATTTTTATCGTTTTTGATCTGAAAATTTAGCTAAAATAAAGCCAAATTTTAGCCGAAAAAGGACCGCACTATGCATCTTTTTTGCCTTATATTTGATGAGTACGAGACGCTTGATCTCATGGGGCCAGTGGAGTTTTTGGCAAGGGTGCCTGAAATGAAGATAAGCTACGTCTCGTTTGATGGTTGGATGAAAAGAAGCAAGCAAGGCTTTTTTATAAAGACCAAAAAGCTTAGTAAGATGCCTAAAGAGAGCGTTTTACTACTCCCTGGAGGTCAGGGCACAAGGGTACTTGTAAATGATGGCGAGTTTATTTTGAGACTTAAAGAGTGCGTTTTGGCTTCACAATTTTGCCTAAGCGTATGCACTGGCTCGGCGCTCATCGCTCGCACTGGAGAGCTTGACGGCTTAAAGGCTACCTCAAATAAAAGATCGCTTGAGTGGGTAAAAAGTTGCGGCGAGGCGGTAAAATGGCAAGAGTGCGCCAGATGGGTGAGGGCAGGTAAATTTTACACAGCTTCAGGCGTGGCTGCTGGCATGGATATGGCACTTGGCTTTATCAGTGATCATTTTGGCAAGGAGCTAGCCCAAAAGATCGCAAACGAGACCGAATACAACTGGCAAAAAAGCTCAAAGATAGATAAATTTGCCAAAATTTATGGGTATTAAATTTTAGATAAAGTCAGAAATCTACTAAATTTTAAAAAATATAACAAGCTAAGATGGCTTTAGCAAAAAGTGTCAAGATAAAATTTGTAGATAATAAATTTAAATCATTTTGGAGCCTAGCTATAAATTTGCTAAATTTAATAAGTTTAAATTTTGAAAACGAAAATAGCTTCAAGATAAATTTTTAAATTTAAGCAGTTTAAGCTGTTTTTCGAAATTTGCAAGCCAGATAAATTTGACCTAAATTTAAAAGCCAAATTTACCTTCAGAAAACTAAGCCTAGTTTCTGCGCCTATACTCCTCGTAATCTAGCTCTCTAATCATCTTTATCTCGCCATTTTCTTTTAAAAGCAGCAGATCAGGCAGTTTTATGCCGTTAAATGTCGTGTTTTTGACGATGGTATAGTGAATTTGATCTTCAAAGATGACGCGGTCGCCGATTTTTAGCTCGCTATCAAATTTATACTCCGCATCGCCCGCTTCAAGCCCCACTATATCGCCAGCTAGGCAGGTATTGCCGCCAAATCTATAAGCAAATTTGCCATTTTCACTCTCGCCTCTAACGGCTGGGCGGTAAGGCATGAGCACAGTATCAGGCATGTGCGCCTCAGCTGAGGTGTCAAGGATGGCGATATCTTTCTCGTTGTGCACGATGTCAAGCACGCTGCTTATCAAAAAGCCAGTCTGCCAGCCCACGGCTTCGCCAGGCTCCAGATAGACCTCTACGCTGTATTTTTCGCGGAAGCGCCTAATGATATTTATAAGCAGCTCCACGTCGTAATCAGCCCTCGTGATGTGGTGACCGCCGCCCATATTTATCCACTTCATCTTTGGTATAAACTCGCCAAATTTCTCCTCAAACGCCTCCAGCACGACCTGCAAGCTGCTAGCACTCTCCTCGCAAAGCGCGTGAAAATGAAGCCCAGTGATGCCATCAAGAAGCTCTGGCTTAAAATTTGCCCTCGTGATGCCAAGCCTGCTAAATTTACCGCATGGGTTGTAGCTGTCAGTTGGCGCTAGCGAGACCTCTGGATTTATTCGCAGACCGCAGATGACGCCATTTTGCAGGGCAATGCCTTTAAATTTTTGCCACTGAGCAAAAGAGTTAAACGTGATGTGCTTTGAAATTTTTAAAATTTCATCAAAGTCCTCATCTTTAAAGGCTGGGCTATACGTGTGGATCTCGCCTTTTACGTATTCGTTTGCAAATTTTGCCTCATGAAGCCCACTGCAAGTCGCTCCGTCAAGGTATGAGCCCACCATATCCATCACTCCGCTAAATGCAAAACCTTTAAGGGCTACTAAAATTTTAGCTCCACTTTGCTCTTTTACATACTTTAAAAGCTCTAAATTTTTACGTACTTTTGCCTCTTCGCAGACGTAGGCTGGGGTTTTTATGTTTTTTAAAATTTCGTTCATCTTCTATCTCTTTTGCAAATTTTCAAATAAGTATATCTAAATTTATTTTTAAGTAAAATCAGCAAAAATTTCAAAGGATAAAATGTGGTAGAGATCGAATTTCTTGGGCCTATCGGGCTTGAGAGTATAAAAGTAGAGGCAAAAAATTTAGGTGAGGTAAAAGCGGCTTTAAGCGAGAAAGAAGAGCTTAAAAAGTGGCTAAATATCTGCGCTGTGGCTGTAAATGACGAGATCGTAAGCGATATAAATTTCGCTCTTAAATCAGGCGATAAAATTTCTATCTTACCGCCAGTTTGTGGAGGCTAAGATGCAAATTTATAATGGAAGCTTGGACGTTCAAAGCATCACAAACGAGTGGTATGATAAATTTAAAGATAAAAACTGCGGTGCGCTCATCACTTTTGTGGGCATAGTAAGAGAAGAGGGCGGTATTTCGGCGCTTAGCTTTGATATCTATGAGCCGATCCTTAAAAAATGGCTAGATGCTTGGCGGGAGCGAGCCAAAAAAGAAAATGCCTACGTGCTCTTTGCTCACTCAAAAGGCGATGTGCCAGTGCATACGAGCTCTTACGTAGCAGGTGTAGTAAGCCCTCAAAGAAAGGTCGCACTAAGGCTTATAAACGAGTTTGTCGAGGACTTTAAGGCAAATGCGCCGATCTGGAAATATGACGTGATAAATGGCGAGAGAATTTACGCCAAAGAGCGCAGTCAAGCGATAAATGGCGCCGGACTTTTGGCATAAAAATGGCAAAAATGATAACCAAAGAGAGCAAAAAAGATGTTTTTTGGGCGCTAGCCTTTGGGCTTGGGCTCTTTGTCTTTAGTATCGTTGGATACTTTTATCTTGATCTTGGCACGCCCTCTCTTTTTGGAGTCATCGTTGGCGCAGTTTCAACCTTTTTTTGCGTGAGAAAGATCTTGCAAAACAACTTTTTTGAGATAGATGATGATGGATTTGCCATCACAAAAGGCTCAAAACATATCAAATTTTTCTTCAAAGATATCGACGAGATCGCCATTAAGAGCTTTGGCGATAAGAAAAAGGTCGATGCGCTAAGTGTTAAATTTAGAAAAAATCGCCTCGATAGAGATGCGTGTTTTGGCCTAGTGCAGGCACTTGGTGATGATATGATCGTTATTTTTGACAGATATGAGCTTTCGCAATTCACACTTTCAAAAGAGCTTCGAGATAGGCTAGCTAAATTTAAGGATAGGGCATAAAAACCCATCTTTAAATTTTAATTTTGCAAACCTATTTATTTAGATAGGCAGCAAGCCATCACAAAAATATAAAGACAAAGATGATGGCTGACATGATAAGTGGCGTCGTGGTCGTAAAGAGTGCTAGCATGGCTGATGAGACGATACCGCTTCCATATTGCAGTGAGCCAATGAGAGCATTTGCTCTGCCTTTCATCTCTTGAGGTACTTGATTAAGTGCGGCTGCGTTTGAGCAAGAGGCGATGATACCGTTCATACTAAAGACGAAAAACATAGGTATGATAATGCCCCAAACTCCGGCGATACCAAAAAATGTAAGCGCTAAAAGCAAAGCCGCAGCGACAAAAGCGACTGTGCTTGAGGTGATAAGAAGCGAATTTAGGCTAAATTTATTGACCAAGCTCTTATTTAAAAAACTAAGCGCCGCCACACCAAGTATATTTACGCCGAACAAAAAGCCATAGTACTTGCTCGGTATGCCAAAATAATCTATATAAACAAACGACGATCCCGTGATAAAGGCGTATGCTGCGATGTAAAAGAAAGTTACACTTAGAGTGTATTTCATAAATTTAGCATCTTTTATAAGCACAAAATAGCTCTTAAACGAGTTTATCATCGGCTCTTTTGAGCGCTTCTGCTGTGGCAACGTCTCTGGCAAGAAGAAGATAAGGATAAACAAAAAAGCACTTGCAGCTGCCATTAGCCAAAATATCCAGTGCCATGAGCCAATCTCTAGTAATGCGCCACCAAGCAGCGGTCCTATGATAGGAGCTGCAGCCATAATGATGACTAAGTTTGAAAGCATCTTTGCAGCTTCGCTATTTTCAAAAACATCGCTGATCATCGCACGGCTAAGCATAGGTCCCACGCACGCGCCTGCGGCTTGAAAGATACGCCAGATTATCACTTCGCTCATGCTTTGTGACATGGCACATCCGATGGAGCCAACGACAAAGAACGCCATACCGATAAATAGTGGGAGTTTTCGCCCTATCCTGTCGCTAATAGGCCCCCAAATGAGCTGTGCGATAGCAAAACCGATCAAAAAGCCAGTGATCGTTAGCTCCGCATCGCCATGAAGCTGTCGCTCCATCGTAGGCATGGCAGGCAGATAGACGTCCGTTGATAGCGAGGTGCAGGCCATTAGACCGCTTAGGATGACTAAAAACCAGATAGATGTTTTTGTTGATTGTAAGATTTTCCCTTTTTTTAGCTGCGATTAAGATTTCGTAGATATAGCATAAATTTATAGCGACAAGCGCTACAAACTAGCTTTGGGCGTAAATTTAGAAAATTTGCTTTGGTGGAGTGAGGTAAATTTATCAAGGTTTTGTTTGACGAAGAGGTTTAAATTTAAAGGCAAAAATTAGGCGAAGTGACTTTTATCTAGACGAGATGGTTTTAAATTTTGAGGCAAGAGCTGCCAATCTGGTAATAACCAAACAAAATAAAATTTAATAGAACTCAAGCGAAGTATTGTGAGATGGATTTTGGGCTTTGCATCCCCAAAGGTCGCAACTGCTAGCAGAAGCGAAGGAATTTTTATCCCAAGACTAAACTTCTACTTGCGGTTACGAGTAAGCACAAAGCAAAGATGATCCGTCTAAGGGTTAAATTTAACAAATTTAGGCGAAGTGTTTTTCGCTTAGACGAGGTGGTTTTAAATTTTGTGACGGGAGTTATCGAGTGGGTAATGACCGAGCAAAATAAAATTTGATAGAACTCTAGCGAAGTATCGTGAGATGAATTTAAATGTTTTCTACTTCGCTTCACTCATAGCTTAACAGAAGAAGTAAATTTCGCTTCAAGTCTAGACAAATAGTCTTTCAAGGTATTAAATTTAATAAATTTAGGTGCAGGATTTTTCGCTTAGACAAGGCGAAATTCGATTTTTAAGCGGAGCGTATATGTGATACGTGAGCATTAAAAATCGAATTTCAACGAAGCATAAGTAGAAAAAGACAAGCCTAATAAGTCTAAATTTTAAACTTCGTATCTTTCTCCTGGCTTCATTTCTATTACCTCCCACGGCAACCCCTGCTTATTTAGCTCGTCCATGAAAGGTTTTGCGTCAAAATTCTCCATGTTAAAGACGCCTTTGCCGCTCCAGATGCCCTTTGCGACCATTAGTGAGCCGATCATCGCTGGCACGCCTGTGGTGTAGCTAACAGCCTGCGCGCCTGTCTCGGCGTAGCAAGCCTCGTGGTCGCAGACGTTGTAGATATAGACTTGGCGCTCTTTGCCATCTTTTAGACCACGTATCACGCAGCCGATGTTTGTTTTGCCTTTTGTGCGAGGGCCAAGGCTTGCAGGATCAGGCAGAAGCGTCTTTAAAAACTGTATCGGCACGATTTTCATGCCGTTATGCTCGACCTCGTCTATGCGCAGCATGCCGACGTTTTCTAGGCACTTCATGTGAGTTAGATAGCTTTGTCCAAAGGTCATGAAAAAGCGAATTCTCTTTAGCCCTTTGATGTTTTTAACTAAGCTTTCTAGCTCCTCGTGATAGAGCAAGTAGCTGTCTTTCACGCCTACTTTTGGGTAGTCCCACTTAAACATTATCTGCATAGGTTTTGTCTCGATCCATTTGCCAGCCTCCCAGTAGCGGCCATTTGCGCTAACTTCGCGTAAATTTATCTCTGGGTTGAAATTTGTCGCAAATGGATATCCGTGATCGCCAGCGTTGCAGTCTAGGATGTCGATCTCGTGGATCTCGTCAAATAAATTTTGCTGTGCGTAGGCGCAAAATACGTTTGTCACGCCTGGGTCAAAGCCAGAGCCAAGAAGCGCCATGGTGCCAGCGTTTTTGAAGTCACCATCCTTCGCCCACTGAAGCTTATACTCAAATTTTGCAGTGTCTGGGTGCTCGTAGTTTGCGGTGTCGATGTAAGGTATGCCAGCCTTTACGCAAGCGTCCATAAGGGTTAGGTCTTGATACGGCAGCGCGACGTTTAGTAGCAGATCAGCCTTTGTTTGTTTGATGAGCTCCACCACGGCCGCTGTGTCGTCAGCGTCGATCTGCGCGGTATTTATCTGCACGCCAAGGCGATCTTTTATAAATTTAGCGATCGCGTCGCACTTGCTTTTTGTGCGGCTTGCTAGGGTGATATTTGTAAAAACGTCCGAGTTCATCGCACATTTTACGGTTGCGACTTGGCTAACGCCACCTGCTCCGATGATTAAGATATTTGACATTTTTGGCTCCTTAAAATTTTAGTGATTTTAGCAAAGTTAATATAAATTTCTAACTTCAAAAGGTAAAATGAGCCAAATTTTAAAGGTAAAAAGATGAAGAAAATTTTGCCATTTTTAGCGCCTATTTGCCTCTTTGCAAGTAGCTATGACGAGCTGGTGCAAGATAGCGTCAATGAGTTTTATAAAAGTGATAGAAATTTGGAGAGAGCCATAAATTTAGCCGAGCAAGCGACCCAGGCATGCCTAAAGGCTGGCGATACCGATCAGGCGATCACTTCGCTCATAAATGGTGCCAGCATCTGCCTGGTAAATAAAGAGCCACAAAAAGCGCTTGAGCTCTCACAAAGAGCGCTTGAGCTCGCGGCAAACGTTAGCGACAAACTTCTGCTAGCGCGCTCTTATCACAGTTTGGGTGCGGCACAAAAAGCACTAGGCAAATATGACGAGGCGCTTACTAGTTTTCAAGATGCTCTAAAAATTTATGACGATGCGCCAGATACCCCGATGCACGACGAGCTCATCTGCATAAAAGGCATCGCAAACACCTACTACCTAAAAAACGACTTTGACAAAGCCCATGAAAACCACCTTTTAGCGCTAAATTTACTTGATATCACGCCAGATCTAAGTGGCAACGAGCTTGTACGATCAGAGCTGTTAATAGAAGTCGCTAACGACCTAGCAAAGCTTGAGCAAAAGGACGAAGCTGCCAAAAACTACAAAAAAGTGCTTGAAATTTTAAAAGGCAAAGAACAAAACCCGCGCGCGCTGGGTATTTTAAAGCGAGCCAACAAGGGACTAAATGCGCTTAACTAAAGTTTTTTTTAGGCTTTTTAGCACGAAATTTGCAAGTTCAAGCCCCTTTGAGCGGTGAGAAATTTTGAGCTTTGTCTCGTTATCTAGCTCGCCAAGCGTCTTTGTAAAGCCATCTGGGATAAAGAGCGCATCGTAGCCAAAGCCGTTTGTGCCGCGCTCCTCATCTATCGCTTCGCCATACATAAAGCCATGCGTCGTGTAGTCGCCAAATTTCGAGCTAATAGCGATACAGGCAGTATAGTGAGCTGGTGAGCTCTTTAAATTTAACGCCTTTAGCTTGCTAATCAGCTTTGCTCTATTGTTTGCGTCATTTGCGTTTTTGCCGCACACTTTGCCATTTTCATCAAGGTCAAAGTAGCGCGCTGAGTAGATCCCTGGCTCGCCACCAAGTGCATCCACGCTGATGCCGCTATCATCGCTAAGTGAGACAAATTCGCTATCAAGCCCTTGCTCTTTAAGCTTTGCAAAAACTACTCTTGACTTTATGAGCGCATTTTGCTGAAAAGTGCTGCCATCTTCAACGATCTCAAATGGCTTTACAATCTCGCTTAGAGCGTAAATTTCATAGCCTTTTAAAAACTCTTTTATCTCTTTTACTTTGTCTAAATTTGATGTCGCAAGCACGATTTTCATCGTAAAACTCCTTGATTTTTGGGCGTATTTTACAAAAAAGTAGATTAAATTTTTAAATTTAAATTAGTGTTAAAATGATAAACTTAGTCCTTTTAAAAACAAGGGAAAATTTATGTTAAAAAGCGTTTTGCCACTATCTTTTATCGTAGCTAGCAGATTTTTTGGGCTTTTCATAGTCTTACCGGTGCTTAGCCTCTATGCGCTAAATTTAAGCGGCGCAAATGAGTTTTTAGTGGGGCTAATAGTAGGCGTCTATGCGATCTCACAGATGATATTTCAAGTGCCCTTTGGCGCTCTTTCAGACAAGATCGGCCGCAAAAAAGCCCTAACCATCGGCCTTTTGATCTTTGTGGCTGGCTCTATCGTCTGCGCGCTGGCAAGTGAAATTTACACGATGCTTTTTGGTAGATTTTTACAAGGTGTGGGAGCTGTGGGAGCGGTGGCAACAGCGATGATAAGCGACTTTGTAGCTGAAGAAAACCGCTCAAAAGCCATGGCGATAATGGGCGCTTTTATAGGGCTTAGCTTCACGCTTTCGATGGTGCTTGGACCGCTTCTTGCCAAGGACTACGGGCTTTCAAGCCTATTTTATCTAAGCGCCGCTCTTAGCTTGCTTTGCGTCGTGCTACTATACACCGTCGTGCCAAAAGAGATAAAAGTGAGCGCAAAGGCCCAAAAGGTGCCATTTGGCAAGCTATTTTTACAAAAAGACTACATGATCATAAATTTCACCTCTTTTATGCAAAAGATGCTCACAAGCATCGCATTTTTGGTGATCCCTATCGTTTTAGTAAAAGAGTATGGCTATGAGAGCAGCGAGCTTTACAAGGTCTATACGCTTGGCGCTGTACTTGGCTTTTTGGCTATGGGGCTAGCTGGCGCTTTGGGCGATGGCAAGGGGCTTAGCAAGGTCATCTTGATAGCTGGCACATTGCTTTTTGTCCTAACCTACGCCATTTTTGCCCTTAGCTTTACGAAATTTATCTTTGTGGTTGGCATCGCGATATTTTTTATAGGTTTTAACCTTCACGAGCCAATCATGCAATCAACCGCGACCAAATTTGTAAAATCCTCACAAAAAGGCACCGCTCTTGGCATCTTTAACTCATTTGGCTACTTTGGTAGCTTCGTTGGTGGCGCGTTTGGCGGATACATCATGCACACCTTTGACTTTAAAGTGCTTGCCATCGTCTGCGTGGTACTTTGCATGATCTGGCTTGTTTTGCTCTTTAGCCTGAGTGATCCAAGAATCTTTAAAAATATCTACCTAAGCCCAGAAGCGAGCCTAAATTTAGAGCTTCTAAACAGCCAAAAAGGCGTGGTGGATTATTACAAAAACGAGAAAAATCAAGTGATCAAATTTGACTCTCGCCTAACAAGCGAGGCGGCCTTAAAAGAGAGCTTGAAGTTTTGATCTACGACGTCGTCATCGTTGGTGCTGGCGCTAGCGGGCTCTTTTTAGGGGCAAATTTAAAAGGCAAAAAGGTTGCCATTTTAGAGAAAAACAGCAGCGCTGGCAAAAAGATCTTAGCAAGCGGTGGCGGCAGATGCAACATCACAAACCGCTTCGTAAGCGCCAAAAACTACCTTGGCGAGCAAAAATTTATAGAGCAAATTTTAAAAGTGCTAAGCCCTGATCAGGTTTTGAAATTTTTTAATGAGCTTAAATTTAGCGAGCAAAAGCAAAATCAATTTTTCTGTGATAGCGGTGCAAAGAGCGTTTTGAGCCTGCTTTTAAAAAGGCAAAATGCAGATATTTTTTATAACAAAGAGGTTCTTGGCGCTAAAAAAGTAGATGAAATTTTTGTAATTTTGACAAAAGATGAGAAATTTAGAGCTAGAATTTTAGTCATCGCAAGTGGCGGACTAAGCTACAAAGCCCTTGGCGCAAGCGATGTTGGCTACAAGATAGCTAGCGAATTTGGCCTTGAGCTCTCGCCTACCACTCCTGCTCTTGTTGGCTTTAGCGTACAAAAAGATGAGTTTTGGTTTAAAGAGCTTAGCGGTGTTAGTCTAAGTGCAGATGTAGTGATAAATACCAAAAACGAGAGCCATAAATTTAGTGGTGATCTGCTTTTTACACACAGGGGCATAAGCGGCCCAGCAATACTAAATGCCTCACTTTTTTGGCAAAAGGGACGAATTTGCATAAATTTTTTGCCTAAATTTAGTGAGAAAAATTTAGTAAATGGCAAAAAGCAGCTTAGTTCAGTTTTGCCATTGCCAAAGAGATTTGTGCTGGAGTTTTTAAGAAATTTTGGTTTAAAAGATAGAGCTTATTATGAATTTAGTGATGATGAAAAGAGTATCATAAAAAGGCTTTTTGCATATCATTTTGCCCCAGCTGGGACATTTGGCTTTGAAAGGGCTGAAGTTACAAAAGGTGGCGTGAAAACTAATTTTTTAGATGAAAATTTAGAGTGTAAAAGCGTAAAAGGGCTTTACTTTATAGGAGAAGTTTTAGATATCACTGGTATGCTTGGTGGATATAACTTGCATCTAGCCTTTGCTAGTGCTCTAAAGGTAGCTAGCGCTTTAAAAAATAACTAATCAAATAGAAGTGAAATTTAGAGTGGAAGCAAAGACTGCCACTAAATTTATTATTTTTTGCTTAAGCTAGCAAGCTCACAAAGTCCCCAAAGCCCAGCTCTAATCTTATAAAATTCTTTATTAGTCTGCACTATCCGTCTTATACTAGCAAATGGAGTTTTGCTGCCCCAAGTGCCAACATCAGTTTCATGGTAAAGATCAAAAAGCGTTGCCATGCCACCAAGGTTAGCCAACGCTTCTACCACGCACTCTTTTTGGTTCATCTCTCGCTTAGATACTCTTGCAAGCTTTTTACTTCAAGTGCTTTGCCAGTTTGAACTATGCTTAGTGACTTAGCAGCTGCGAGTGCTGCACGGATAGTTGTGAAGTAAGGGATTTTAAACCTAAGCACATTTTGGCGGATCTTTTTGCCATCATCCACGCTTGATTTTGTATCGCTTGTATTTATAATAAGTGCTATGAGATCTTTTTTTCGATACCAACAAAATCTCAAAATCTCTAACTAATAAATGCATATTTATTGCATATCTTACTAATAAATTTATCTAACACAAAAAAATGCAGAATTTATTAAAAGCAAGAATTATCTAGATTGATAAAATAGTAGCAGGTATTTTTGACATAAAATTATAAAATTTTTTGTATCTGAACGAAGTATTTTGCAGAAAGTTAAAATCAAAAATTTTTATGAATAACATTGCATTTAAAGTAGTATCAGACTCAGGAGCTTTAATAAACTTTCACTATTATGCTTCTTTGATAAAGCTGACAGCCTCATGTGGGTTTGCAAATATATGCTCACTAAACTGCCTCAAATCAGACTCTTTACCATATCCGCATGTAAGGCCAACACCCGTTACAAGAGCAGCTTTAGCAGCCTTTAGATCCATGATAGTATCGCCAACCATAAACGCATTATCTTTTTCTTTGTCTAGTCTCTTCAAAGCTAAATTTATAGGTTCTGGATCTGGTTTTGGATTAACGACATCATCTCGTCCGACAACCGTTTTTATAAATTTCATAGCGCCCAAATGTTCAAGTAAAATGATAGAAAATTTTGATGTCTTTGTCGTAACAACACCAACGTCAGCAAACGTGCTAGCTTCTTTTAAAGCATCCATAGCATGCGGTAAAAGTACGGTCTCATCTAAATAGATCTTCTCGTAGCAAGCCTTATACTCTTTTACATATTCACCTATTAAATTCTTTTTGGCACCGAGTTTTTCAAACATTATTTCAAGCGGATATCCTACTAGAGATTTTAGCGCATCATGATCAGGTTCTTTCTTGTCGTGAGCCAAAAATGCTGCATCAAAACCTTTTAAAATAGCAGAAGTAGAGTCTATAAGTGTGCCATCTAAGTCAAAAAGTATAGTTTTTTTCATGATAATCTCCGCAGAAATAAAAAAGGGCTCAGCCGAAGCCAAGCCCTAAAGAAGTAATTTTAAATAATAAAATTATTTATTGAAAGTAGCTTCAACACGTCTGTTTTGAGCGCGACCTTCTTTAGTTTTGTTTGTAGCGATTGGTTTAAGTTCGCCATAACCAACTGTAGAAATTTTAGCTTTTTCTACGCCGTAACCAGCAAGAACCTCAGCCACTGCTTTTGCTCTTTTTTCAGATAGTTTTTGGTTGTAAGCTTCTGCACCTACGCTATCAGTGTGACCAGCAAGTACAACTTTATAATCTGGGTGTTCGCCCATAAAGTCAGCTACTTTTTTGATCTCAGCTGCATATTTTGGTCCAACTTTGTAGCTATCAAATGCGAAGTTAACATCTAGGTCTCTAAGAACGATAACTTTCTCGCATCCTCTTTCGTCAACAACTACACCAGCTGGAGTGTTAGGGCATTGATCGATATCATTTGGCACACCATCATTGTCATCATCAAGAACTGGAGCTGGAGCTGCTGCTGGAGCTGCTGCTGGAGCTGCTGCTACAACTGGAGCTGCTTTTGAATCAAGACCTATGCCAAAGCCTAGTGAATAGAATAGGTTGTGATCAGCGTGCTCAAATTTGATAGCATCTCTTGCCTCTGCTTTAAGAGCAAATCTATCAGTTACTTGGTATCTTAAACCAAGACCATATTGACCAAAACCGCCATCTTCGTTTTTAACAAAAATAGCTGGAACATCTTCATAACCAGCACCGATTAAACCATATAGGCTAACTGGTCCAAAGTCAACGATATTTTTTACAAGATTAGCGTGATATCTAAGAGCTCTACCTTCTCTTACAACGTCACCTGTTCTCTCTTTTAGTTTTTGAGAGTAATCAACACCAAGTTCAACTTGATCAAAGAAGAAATCTTCAAGGTTTCTAGCCGCTCTAATACCAACAAAATTGTGGTCTTTTACACGTAGATTTCCTTCTGGATGAACACCACCGATAGTTGGAGTGATCTCATAGTTGTATGCTGCGTTAGACGCAAAAACCGCTGTTGCGGCAACCATAGCTAAAGCAATCTTTTTCATAATAGAATTCCTTTCAAATAGGGATTTTTAATGTTGACTATAATTTTACCTAAATAAAAATAAATCAACTTTAAATTATAACCAAATTCTTAATGTAAATCTGACAATTTACATAACCTAAATTTTGCAAATGCAAAAGCACTTGCAAAAAAACCATTAACGTTTAGAGAATTGTGGGCTTCTTCTAGCCTTTCTTCTACCAAATTTCTTACGTTCAACAACACGAGAATCTCTAGTTAGTAAGCCTTTTGGTTTAAGCGCTGCTCTAAAATCAGCATCCATATCAGCTAAAGCACGTGAAATGCCGTGTCTTAAAGCCTCAGCTTGTGCTGAATAACCGCCACCTAAAGTTGTAGCTACTACGTCTATTAAACTCTCTTGTTTTGTTACTAAAAGTGGTTGAATAACTTTAAGCTTGATAGCCTCGTGACCACCAAGCCAAGTGTTAAGATCCATACCATTTACTACGATTTTACCGCTTCCAGACTTTATCCAAACCTTTGCTACGGCAGTTTTTCTTTTACCAGTTGCATAAACTTTTGCCATAATTATTTTCCTTCTTTTTTAGCTATTTGTGCCGTATGAGGATGCTCACTGCCAGCATAAACTTTTAGTTTTTTTATCATCTCTCTTCCAAGTTTTGTCTTTGGAAGCATGCCACGAACAGCTAATTTAAATAGTTTTTCTGGCTTATTTGCTATCAAATCGCCAAATTTCTCGCTTTTTACGCTGCCAAAATATCCCGAGTGTCTGTGATAAAGTTTATCTTCAGCTTTGTTATTACCAGTAAATTCTACTTTAGAAGCATTTATGATGATAACATAGTCGCCACAATCTACGTTTGGCGTGAAGCATGGTTTGTTTTTGCCACGAAGTATAGTTGCTACCTCAGTTAGCAATCTACCAAAGCGCTTACCAGCTGCATCAACTACGATCCAGTCTCGCTTAACTTCGTTTGGCTTTGTTATTTTTGTCATTTTCTTACCTTTGCCAAGTTAATTTTTGAGTTGTGATTGTATTTAAAGAATGCTTTGATAAAGCTTAAATTAAGTAGCGTTTAAACTTCAATATATGAAATTTTGCCTTCAAGTGCATAGAAAATGACGGCGATTATACTATGTTTTTCATAAAATTTAGAAAGCGCATCTTTATACTCTTTTACCTGTTTTTTGTTCTCTTCTATATTTTTATCTGTCGTTTTATAATCAATCACGCAAATTTCACGCTCATTAAAGCAAAAAAGATCCATCTGTTTTAGCTCATTTTTCACTTTAAATGGCTGCTCTTTATAAATTTCTTTGCCCTTTATGCACTCTATAAATTTTGGCTCACTTATAAGCATTTTCGCCCTTTTATAGGCATCTTCAAGGACTTCAAGTGGCAAAAATTTATGAAATTTATTTAGCATCAAATTTTTAGCTTTTTCTAGTGAAATTTCATCAAATTTCTCGCTCATCTCAAGCAAGTAGTGAAACGCCAAGCCAAAATATATCGCACTTAAGTTTTTGCCACTCGTCTTTTGCTCTTTTGCCTCTACCTCTTGCCTCTCTATCTTTAAAATTTCAGGCATTTTTTCATCTTTTTTTAGCTCTTTTTGCTCAGTTTTACTAGGTAAAATTTTGCCAAAGCTAAACTCTTTTAGATCAAGATAGTCATTTGCTTCGCTCTTGTCGCTTCTTGTGTAAAATGAAAAAAAGCTTGGACTATTTCCGCTTGGGACGGCTTGTTTGATGATGATGAGCGACTTTGTTGCCCTTGTGAAAGCGACGTAAATTTTATTGATATTTTCTTGTTTTTCAAGCTCTTTCATCTGCTCTAAAACGCTTGTGTAGTCGCTATCAAAATTTTCTCTACCTGAAATTTTACTCTTTACGATCCACTCGCCCTTTTCGCTGTATTCGGTTATGAAATTTGAGTCATCACCCCTGCCCTTGCCCATCATGTCGCAAACTATGACGTGAGCAAACTCAAGCCCCTTTGACTTATGCACGGTCATCACTCTCACGCCGTCGCTACTTTTTGGGCTGATTTTAGAGCTAAAGTTTTCAAGGTTAAATATAAAATCACTTAAATTTTTATACCCCACGCTTAACTCAAATAGCCTCAAGATATCAACATCAGCCATGCTTATGCCTAAATTTTTAGCTAGGTAAAATAGGCTATTTGTCGCACTCACTTCTGGCTTTATATTTAGTTTTTTGACATTTGCATTTACTAGCGCTTTTACATTTTTCTCATAAATTTCTTCTTTAAATAGGCAAAATTTCGCATACTCGATTATCGCAGCGACAAGTGGCGTTCTTTTTAGCTCCAAAGTGCCTTCATTGACGCTTTTTATCCCTGCGCTACTAAGCACTTCTGAGATGAGGCTGATGTCGCTATTTTTCCAGCAAAGTACGGTTATATCGCTTGCATTTACGCCAGCTTTTAAAAGCTCACTTGCTTGCGAAACGACCGCACCTGCGATATCTTCATCGCTTAGCACACGCAAGTAGCCGTAGTCGTCTTTTTCTACCTCAAAATAGTCGCACTCGCCACTTACCTCATAGCTTAGCGTCTCATCTTTTTTAGCTGGCTCTTGTGGCTCAAAGCTAAGCCCATATCTATGATAAATTTCTTCAAAAACAGCGTTATTAAATTTTACCAAAGCCTTTAAACTGCGGTAGTTGCTTGGCAAATTTTCTATATCTATCTGACTAAAATCATCTCCCAGCTTGTCAAAAAGCTCCTTTTTGCCACCCCTAAATTTATAGATACTCTGCTTCGTATCACCCACATAAAAGAAGCTTCCAAGGCCGTTTTGTCCGTATCCAGAGACGATTTCAGCGATGAGCGGTAAGATGATCTCATACTGGATCACGTTTGTATCTTGAAACTCATCGACCAAGAGGTGATTTATCCTGCCATCGAGCCTAAAATAAAGCGCCTCTTTATCCAAATTTTGCACCAAAAGCTTAAAAACCAGCTTGTTTATATCAGCAAAGCTTAACGCATTTATCTCCTTGTTTAGCTCTAAATTTGAAGCCTTATAAAGCTTTAATAGCTTGCTAAAGCCACTTAGCCTATACTTTTCGACCTCTAAAATGTAGTTTTTTGCTGCCTCTTTTAGCTCAAAAAAGAGCCTATCAAGCTCACTTGTGTAAATTTTGCTAAAAGAGCGGTAGTCTAGGCTTTCTCTAGCAAAAACCTTACTCTTAAATAGCTCAAATAAATTCTGCTCGCTAAATGTCTTTTTGGCTGCATCGCTAGCGCCATTTTGCAAGGCTATATGCTCATTTATCGCCTTTTGCGCCGCCCTTACCTTGCTATCATCTGGATAGCTTGCGCCACTATCTTTTAGCTCGCCGCTAAAGCTTTCATAAAATTTCGCCAAAGTCTGCGAAAAGCTAGCCTCTTTTTGACTTGAAATGATCATCATTAAGGCTAGCTCGCTAAGAAGTTTTTTATCCTTGCTCGCCTCTTTTACAAATTTTTTCCACGCCAGATCTTGCAGACTATCTTGCACGCTGTAGTCTGGGCTAATGCCTAAATTTTGGCTAAATTTCTTTAAAATCCCAGAGAAAAACGCATCAAATGTATAAATTTTTAGCTCGCTTTGCAAAAAGACGCCAAGGCGCTCATCTCGCCTTTTTATCGCCTCATCTTGGCTTATATCAAGCTCTGCGCACACCGCTTCAAGCTCGCCTTTTTTGTTCTGCAAGTCCAAAAAAGTTGCGATTATGCGCTCTTTCATCTCGTTTGCTGCTTTTTTTGTAAAAGTTAGAGCGACGATCTCGTTTATATTTTCGCCCCGAAGCACCAAAGCTATGTAGCGAACGCTCAGCGCAAAGGTCTTACCGCTTCCAGCGCTTGCCTTTAGGGCTAAAAAATTTTTCATAACTCTCTCCTACAAAGTGTGACGTATTCGCAAAATGCGCAAGCACCGCTCTTTCTTTCAAAATTTATCTTGGTTTTGTTTATGGCTTTTAGCTTTTCTATCTCGCCGCTTAGATCCTCTACGCTTTTTTTAGGGCATAGTAAGCTAGGCTCGTTTTTTAGGGCATAGTAGGCACTTCGCACCTCTCCGCCGTAAAGTGCTTCATAAAAGGCAAGCTGGAGCGAATTTACATTTGCCTCGCCCGTTTTGTAATCAAGTATAAGCACGTCGCCGTTTGCGCCAACGTCGATCCTATCGATAAATCCCTTTATCTGCACGCCACAAAACTCGCTTTGCATCTCTTTTTCGCACTCAAGCACTCTAAAACCAGCCCTTAAACGCTCGTTTTCATAAATTTCATACTCTTTAAATTTATGCGTCCAAATTTCAAACTCAAGTGGCGTAAGATTTTGCTTCGCTAGTATCTCTTTAAAAACGGCTAGATCAAAGGTGTTATTTTGCTTATAAAACTCACTCGTATAGTATTCAAAAAGTGCGCTATGAACGCTATTTCCTTGCTTTGTGCCAAGCTCACTTGCAATAGCTTTTGGCGCATCTATGTGAGCTATTTTTGTGTAGTAGTATTTTCTTGGGCAGGTTAGAAATAAATTTAGCGTCGAAAACGAGAGTGGGTTTGCAAAGAAATCATGCTCCAAAATAACCTCATCATCACTTAAATTTAAACTCGAAACTCCTTTTAAAAATAGCTTCAAATAGGCCTCGTCGCTAAATTTTTCATCTTTTATAGTTTTGAAATTTTTTAAAAATCTTGAAGGTATGCTCTCTTCATTTACGCAGCAACTTATCGCCACTTTTTTGGCGTTATTTATGAGGCTTTCGTAGTAAAATCTCTGCAAATTCTCGCGCTCAAGGTAGCTTATAAGCCCAGCTTTTTGCCTCACTTTTGAGTTTAAAAACATCTCGTTTGCGCTTCTTGCTGGGATGAAGTTGTCGTTAAAATCAACTATGATGACGCCATCAAATTTCATCCCGCGGCTCTCTAGCATGCCCATGACGCTGATCTTTCCGCCGCCCACATCATCGATGCTTAGGCGCGAGATATTTAGCAAGAAAATCTCACTTAGCTGCTTTAGACTAAAGCTAAAATATCTGCATAAATTCTCCATCCTAAAAAGCTCAAGTGCGAGCTTCTCTTCGCATCTTGGCTCATTTTCAAGCACCAAAAGCTCATCCATTAGCTCTTTAAATTTACCAAATTCGCACAGCTCAAAATAGCTAGCCTTAAATTTCTCAAAAAGCTGCTCGCTCACGCCAAATTCGCTTAAAATAAAGCCAAGCTCCTCGTAGCTCTCACACTTGCTTTGATCAAAAACTGGGCTTGCCTCTTCATTGATCGCTCTTGTGATGTAGTAAAGCGCTTCATAAAATTTTGTATTTTTAAAGCTCTCACCCATGGCGTAGTTAAAAATTTTAGCGCTATCATGAAGCTTTAAAATCTCGCTAAAGCCCTCATCTGGCAAGATGACTGCGATATTTTCAGCCTTTATGCCCTCGCGCACAAACTCGCTCGCCTTTGCCATAGCATAAGCGCACTGCAAGCTTCTTGTGGCGAAATTTCTCACTAAAACTGGCTCAAATTTTGTGATATTTTCTAAGCAAGTTAGCTCATTTGTATTTAAATTTAGCTCATATTTTTTATAGTTTTCAAACTCGCTAATGGCTGAGATTTGCCTTATCTTATCTATTAGTTTTTTATTAAAAACGCTAGTTTGAAAGATAATTTTTAGCGTTGTTAGTTTTGAGATTTTTTCTAAAATTTCCCACTCAAACTCGCTTAAAATGCCATCAATATGCAGTGAAATTTCACTAAAACTTTTTATGTAAGCTTCATTTATAGAGTAAATTTTTGGCAGGGTTATATCATCATAAAGATCTTCTTTATCAAGCAAGCTCTCATACTCTTTTAAAACCGCTTCAAGTATGCTTAAATGCTCCTCAAAATCAGCGTAAATGTCGTTAAATTTGATCTCAGCAATGCTCTTTTTGCTAATGGCTAGCTCTTTAAAAAATGAAAAAAGATAGTCGTTGTTTTTCAAAAACTCAAAAAACTCAGTTGGGATTTTAAGCACCGAGTTTGCCTCTTTGACGCTGGCACAGGCTCTGTTCATAAGCACTAAAGCGTAGGTGCTATCGCACTCAAAGCGACCATTTACAAAAACGGCTTTTTTATAAAACTCAGCGATGCTTAGACTTTTTGGGATTAGCTCGTCATTAAAACCAGCGTTAAATTCCCTGATCTTACGCGAGTTTGTAAAGACAAAAAGTTGATTTAGATTGCGCATTTTTCTCTCTTAAATTTTTAAAAAATGATAGCCAAAAGCTGATAAAAGAGCGCTTTTTCTCTCTTAAGCTAAGCTTTGAAATTTTTTCTAAATTCATTAAAAATTTAAGCCTTAAAGTGCTGGGGTATACAATTTCAAAAAGGAGCAAAAATGCATAAAGAGTTAAACAGATCTGGCTTTTACTACGGCTTTCCAGTTTTGCTTGCCACCACAAAAGATCAAAATGGGCAAGATGATATCACCGTGCTTTCGTCGTCTTGGACGCTAGGAGATAGCGTGGTGCTTGGCATCGGAGTTGATAACAAAGGCTATAAAAATATCCAAAATGGCTCAGACATCACGCTAAATTTATGTGATGAGAGCTTGCTTGAAGCTATAAAAAAGATAGAAAAACTAACAGGCGACGAGGACGTGCCAGAGGAGAAAAGAGCCTTTGGATACAGCTACGAAAGTGATAAATTTAAGGTAGCAAATTTGCACAAAGAGTCAGGCATAAAGGCAAAAAGCGTGCGCATAAAAGAGTGCAAGATACAGATAGAAACGATCGTAGAAAAGTGCGAGATAAAAGAGTGGTTTTGCATCGTTACTTGCAAGATAGTTGGCATCTTTGTGGATGAAAATTTGTTAAAAGATGAAAAGATAGATACTAAAAAATACTCGCCTCTAATCTATAAATTTAAAGAGTATGTCACAACTAGCAAGCGTTTGGGCTTAAATTTTGGCTTTAAAGAGGTTTGAGCTGGAGTTTTGGCTGGCTAGAAAGTAAAATTTACGGGTAAATTTATTTGGTTTTGACCTTGGCTAAAAACTTTTAGATGCAAATTTAGCCCTGCTATCAAGTCTCAAAAGCTCGCCGCAAGCAGCCTTTGCGCGCTTACAAATCTCTAAAATTTCATTCATTTTCGCTCCTTAATTTATAAAAACCGTGCGCAAGCGTCCCGCTCCCGCAAGCGCGGCACGGCAAATTTTAGAGATGCGTCTACTAAATTTACCTTTAAATTTGACTTGATTATAGCCAAATTCGCCCGAATTTTATGCGAGCGTAAAAATACGCTATAATCGCCAAGATTTATAAAAAGGAAGCAAAATGGGCGGAATAAAAGAGTTTTTAAAACACGAAGCCAGCGGCGGGATTTTGCTGATGGTCGCTACGATCGCGGCGCTACTGTGTCAAAATACGTTTTTGAGCGATTTTTACAACGAATTTTTAAATACCAAATTTACCGTAAGCTTCGGCGAATACGGACTAAGCAAACCCCTGATCTTGTGGGTGAACGACGGATTGATGGCGGTATTTTTCTTTCTCATCGGACTCGAGCTAAAGCGCGAGGTTTTGGAGGGCGAGCTAAAAAATCCGTCGCAAATCGCGCTGCCAGCGATCGGCGCGGCAGGCGGCCTGATAGTGCCCGCGGTTATCTTCTATCTTTTTACGAAACACGACTCCTTCGCGCTTGGCGGCTGGGCGATACCGACGGCGACGGATATCGCGTTTGCTCTGGGGATTTTGAGCCTACTTGGGCCTCGCGTACCGACTAGTTTAAAAATTTTCCTCATGACGCTAGCGATCGTCGACGACCTTTGCGCGATCGTGATTATCGCGCTATTTTACACGAGCGAGCTTAGTGCCCAAATGCTTGCGGTAGCGAGCGTTTGCCTAGCCGCGCTTTTCGCACTAAACAGACTCGGCGTAAAGAGCAAGGCGGCCTATCTAATCGTAGGCGCGGTGATGTGGGTAGCAGTGCTAAAATCAGGCGTTCACGCCACGCTTGCGGGCGTCGTGGCGGCCTTTTTCATACCGCTTAGCTTTAAAGACGAGCCTGGCAAATCTATGCTAAAAAGTATCGAGCACGACCTGCACGGCTGGGTGGCGTTTGGCGTGCTGCCGATATTTGCCTTCGTAAACGCAGGCATCTCGTTGCGAGGCGTCGGACTGGACGAGATTTTGTCTCCGGTCGCGCTAGGCACGGCGCTGGGGCTTTTCGTCGGCAAGCAAGTCGGGGTATTTTCTTTTAGCTTTTTAGCGATCAAATTTAAGCTAGCCAAGCTACCCGAGGGGTCAAATTTCATCCAGCTTTACGGCATCGCGGTACTTTGCGGCGTAGGATTTACGATGAGCCTTTTCATTAACAGCCTAGCCTACAACGACACGGACGCCTTTGCCTACGCCGACAAGCTTGCTATCTTGCTAGGTTCGGTAGTTTCGGGCGCCGCCGGGTTTATATTGCTTAAATTTAGCGCCAAAAACCAAAGCGCGCGCATAAAAGAGTGCAAGATACAGATAGAAACGATCGTCGAAAAGTGCGAGATAAAAGAGTGATTTTGCATCGTTACTTGCAGGATAGTTGGCATCTTTGTGGATGAAAATTTGTTAAAAGATGAAAAGCTAGATACTAAAAAATACTCGCCTCTAATCTATAAATTTAAAGAGTATGTTGCAACTGGCAAGCGTTTGGGATTAAATTTTGGTTTTAAAGAGGTTTGATCTGGCGTTTTGGCTGGTTAGAAAGCGAAAATTTAAATTTGATTTTGACCTTGGCCAAAAACTTTTGGATGCAAATTTAGCCTATTTTGTAGCGTTAAAATCAAATTTATAATATCTCGTATCTTGCTTGTCGCTTAACCTTAAAAGTAGCTGCCACCTGCCCTCTTTTAGGCCAACACTCTCGCTTACAAGCTCGTTTTCTTGCCATGAGGCACTTAATGTTTTGTTATCTTTGTTTGTTTGTGGGCGGGTTAGTAAAATTTCATAGCTAAGGCTTGAAATTTCGCCATTTTTTGGCGTTAGAAGAAATTTAAACTTACCCTGCAAACCTTTAAATTCTGGCTTGAATTTAAGCTCAAATTTCTCATCAAACCTAGCCTCGCTCTCTTTTATAAATGTGATATTTTCATCGACGCTTTGGTGACTTTGCATATAGGCGCTATCCATCTCGACTGGGTTGTTGATCGCAACAACGATGGTTGCAGCGCAAGCCAAGATGATAGCAACTATACTAAGCACGATGCCATAAGGCCAAAAGCTCTTTTTAGCCATTTTTTACCTTTTTATAAAAGATGATGAGCACGAAAAATGCGATCAAGCCGTAGATGAAAATTCGCAAGAAATTTAAGGTCGTCTTGTTTGAGCTACCGATGCCGTTTTCTAGCTTTAAATTTAAGCTCTCAGCGATCTGCTCGGCTATATCAGCGTAGCCATTTAAGATAGCGGCGTTATAGACATCTTTGCCGTTTTTTGAGACCAAAATGGGGATGATAGTACCTGATTCTGGATTTACACTTAAAATTTGCTCCTTGTTAAAGAGCTTTGAAGTGTTTGTATCGCTAAAAATTTCAACCTTTTGTTTATCTTTTATGAGCGCCAAGAAGACAAATGGCGAGCTTAAATTTTGCTCTTTAAAAAGCGCGTCCGGCTCGCCATCTTTATACACACCAACTACTAAATTTATGCCACTTTTTTGATAAAGCTCACTGCCGATCTCATTTAGCTTTTGGCTCACTTTTTGGCTTAAAATTCCGTCGTTATTGATAACGAAATTTGCACCCCAAGCCAAATTTTGCCACAGCAAAATGATAAAAATGAGTGCAAATTTCTTCAAATTTAACCTACAAATAGGTGATTTGGCGTAAGTACTGACCAGGCACAAATGGCGCCTGCGACGACTATTAGCAGGATAATGGCTTTTTCTATTATGCCTAGCATCGCTACTCCTTTACAATGACGTGTTTAGCGTTATCTACGCTCTTCATCTCGATGCTAGCTGCATCTTTTAGTGAGTAAGGCTTAGTTGCGACCTCTTTTTGCAAGCCGATGCCAACGTATGTAAGCACCGCTAGGATAGAGAGCAAAAGCACCACCGCTATTAAAAATCCGCTAATGCCATTTAAGGCAAAGATGTTTCTATTTTTATTTTCCATTATTCGCCCTTTGATAGCGATATGACGTACTCGCCAACTGCGCTTTGCTGGATCTCGTTTAGCCTGCCATCATTAAATTTAGGCATAGTGCCGATCGCTCCTTTTTTGCCACGATTTAGCACGTCAGCCACAAAACTAGCCGAGCCATATTTGCTAAGATCAACCGACATGCCATCCATGCCCTTGCCATCTTCGCCGTGACACGCCGCACATGCAGCATAAAGCTCTTTGCCAGTTGCTACTAAATTTTCATTTTTAGTGCTTTTTATCGCACTTATCTCTTTAGCTACGTATGCTGCGATCGCCTTTGCGCCATCAGCGTCAGCTAAACCTGCTGGCATCTCGCCCATAGGGTATTCAAGCCCTTTTGAGCCATTTAGTATAGTCTCGACTATACCTTTTTCACTGCCCCAAATTTGTAAATTTGCAGCCTTGCCGCCTATGCCATCGCCTGTGATGCCGTGACATGCTGAGCACTGCACGAGATAGATACTTTCGCCCATAGCGTGAAGCGTCTCTTTACTTGGGTTTGCATACTCTTTTTCAAATTTGGCGTTTGCCTCTTTGACCTCTTTGTTGTACTCGCCGATTTGTGAGTAAGAATTTAGCGGATAGCCCAGCAAATAGTACCAGATCGCCCAAACTAGCGCTAGCAAAAAGACGACCGCCCAGCCAAGTGGGACAGGGTTTTTGTACTCACCTATGCCGTCCCAGTTGTGCTCGCTAAGCTCAACGCTCTCATCTTTTTTAACCTTCATCTGCCCCACATACCTACCAGCTACAACGATGGTAAGCACGATGATTAGAGCCGCTCCTATAAGAGCTAGTAAATTTACATTATCTTCTAAATTTAGCCATTCCATACGCTCTCCTTTGTAGCCTTACGCTCTAAAATTTCGCCACCGATCTCATCGTTAAGCGCTAGTTTTGAGTATTTCTCATAGTTTCTTCTACCAGTTTTTTCGCTCTTATAAAGATGAAAAAAATAAGCATACAAAGTGATCGCCAAAAATGCTGTCAAGAAAAAATAGCCATAAGCTTGAAACTCTCTAATGTTCTCCATCTTACGCTCCTACTTTAGGCTATTTAGATAAGCAATCAGTGCTACGATCTGGCGAATTTCACCTTTTGCAAAAGCACTTTTTACCTGCTCATCTTTCATATTTTCAACGATAGCTGCAGCCTCAGCCTTGACATTAGCATTTGTCTGCTCTAGCGTGCCAAGTGCTGGCATATCTTTTTCGTCATAAGGCGTGTTAAAGACCTTTTTAACCGTTAGCGCTTCAGCGTAAGCAGTCTCGATATCAGCATTTTTCTTAAATAAAAATGGATATGCTGGCATGATCGAGCCTGGCACTACTGAGGCTGGATTTAGCATGTGATTTTCATGCCAGTCAGTCGTTCTATAGTTGCCCACACGCATAAGATCAGGTCCTGTTCTTTTTGAGCCCCAAAGGTGCGGACGATCATAGGCAAATTCGCCACTTAGCGAGTACATGCCGTATCTATCAGTCTCAGCTTTAAACGGACGGATCATTTGAGAGTGGCAAGTGTTGCAGCCATTTTGCATATAGATGTTTTTACCAGCTAGCTCTAAAACGGTGTAAGGCTTTGTGCCCTCAAGCGGTCTAGCTCTGTTTGCAAAGTCTGGTAAAATTTCAACTATGCCAGCATAAGCGATGACTATAAAGACGCAAACTGCAAAAAAGAATGGATTTTTTTCTAACCAAGCAAACATCACATCACCTCCGCGCTAGCTTTTGCCCCGCCGCCCATTGGCGAAGCGCTTTTTGGCTCTGCTAAGATAGCTTTAGCAGAAGTTGATTTGTAGATGTTATAAGCAAACATCAAGAAGCCAACTAGATAAAGAAGTCCGCCAATAGCCCTTATATAGTAGTATGGGATAAGCACAACTACCGTGTCTATAAATGAGTAGAGTAAATTTCCGTAGCTATCAGTCGCTCTCCACATCATACCTTGTGTGATACCAGCGATCCACATAGACGCGAAGTATAAGACAATACCTGTTGTTTGTATCCAAAACTGAGCTTCCATTAGCGATTTTGAGTAAATTTCACGCTTAAACACGCGCGGTGTCATGTGATAAAGTGCTGCCATGATCATAAAGCCAACCCAACCAAGAGCACCGTCGTGAACGTGTCCTGGTACCCAGTCAGTAAAGTGCGCTAGGGCATTTACAGACTTGATAGAAAGTATCGGTCCTTCAAGTGTCGAGAACATATAAAATGTCGAAGCTAGAACCATAAATTTAATAAGCGGACTCTCTCTAAGCTGCGCCCATTCGCCCTTCATCGTAAGAAGGATATTTATCGCTGAACCCCATGAAGGCAGGATCAAAACGATAGAAAAGACTGAACCCATAGTCTGCATCCAATCAGGCGTAGCAGAGTAAATGAGGTGGTGTCCGCCAGCCCAAAGGTAGATGAACATCAGACCCCAAAATGAAAATAGCGATAGTTTATATGAAAATATCGGCTGACCGCTCTCTTTTGGCAAGAAATAATAAATTTGAGCGATGATAGCCACTGTAAAGACGAATGCAACCGCGTTGTGACCGTACCACCACTGAACCAAAGCGTCGTTTGAGCCAGCATACATAGAGACAGAGTGTAGCCATGAGCCATATCCGCTGACAAGTCTTGTTGGAACTTCCATATTGTTAAATAGATATAGCATCGCAACGCCTAAAAATGTAGCGATGTAGTACCAAACTGAGATGTAAAGTGTCTTTTCGCGGCGAATACCAATAAGGCCAAATATACTAACGCCCCAAAGCACCCAAACAACAACCACTGCGATATCTAGTGGCCACTCAAGCTCTGCGTACTCCTTAGCTGTGCTCTCACCCATAAAAAGCGTAACAACAGCTAAAATCATAACAAGCATATATAGCCAAAAATGAAGCTTGCCGATAAACATCAAAAATGGCGACTCGCTCATCGAGACCTTTAAAACACGCTGTCCGATGTAGTACCAAGTGGCAAAAATGCCTGAGAGCATGAAGCCAAAAATGATGCCATTAGTATGAAGAGGACGCAACCTCCCAAACGCCGAATATTCGCCGGCAATGTAGTTAAGCTCTGGACAGGCCATTTGAAAAGCTATAACTACGCCAACAACCATGCCTATGACACCAAAGAGTATCGTGGCAAACATAAATAGCTTTGCTACACTATAATCATAGTGTAGTAGCTGAGATGGTCGCATAAAATATCCTCCTAGTTAAATTTATATTAATGATTTGTTATTTTAGAGTATAAGGACTATAAAAAAACTTAATTAATATAAATTCTCATTAACTAAGAAAGTCTTCTATCTATTTTGTAACCAAGTCCTGGGACATTTTTTATAAAATTGTTGCCAACTTTGTCTCTAACGCGCTTAACAAAGGTTCTGATAGCCGCCTCAGTAACGCTCTCGCCAACCCAAACGACGCTTTTGATCTCATCATGAAGCACGAGCGTACCAAGTCTTTTTATCAAAAGTGAGATAAATGCGAGCTCTTTTTTAGTAAGTGAAATTTCAACACCGTCTCTGATAAGTACGCGCTTAATTTTGTTAAAGCTATATCCGTTTGCAACTTGGATGATATTTGCAGTTTCTATCTTGCTTTTTGCGACATTTTCTATCGTTTTTAAAAGATCATCTGCCATGATAGGTTTTATGAGATACTTATCAACGCCAACATCGATAGCCTTTAATAAAGTCTCCTTTTCGCTATGCGCACTTAGGACGATGACAGGTGTGTCTTTAGAAATTTCTTTGATATATCTTGTCATATCAAGTCCATCACTAATTGGCATAAATACATCTGTAATTACCATATTTGGGTTGTATTTTTTAAATTTTTTCAAACCTTCATCACCATTTTGAGCAGTAAAAACTTTCTCAAAATTGTCACTTAGCACATCGTGCATGATCTTTTTGCTGTCGCTGTCGTCTTCGACAAGCAAAACCGTTAGGTTCTTTAAAATTTTATTCATCTATCTCTCCTTTGTGTGGTAACTTTATTAAAAAACAGGCTCCATTATCGCTGTTGCCCGCTGTTATTTCTGCGTTAAATTGATCGATTATTTGCTTTGACATATAAAGTCCTAAGCCAGTGCCTTTGGCATCTTCTTTGGTAGTAAAATATGGCTTAAAAATCTCATCTATCACATTTTTATCTATGCCACCACCGTTATCTTTTACGCTTAGGTAAGCAAATTTTTCATCGCTATCAATCTTTATTTTTATATTTTTTTCTTCTATCTTTTGTAAATTTAGTGCGTCTTTTGCGTTATTTAGTAAATTTATGATGACTTGCATAAGCCTGTTTTTATGACCATAAATTTTAGAGTCCTCTAGCACCTCAAGCTCTATATGAATGCCCTCTTTTTTCATCACACCTTTTACGATCTGTATCGATGCTCTAGCTGCGTCTGCTAGGCTAAATTCTTGAGAAAGTGTGTTTGGATTTAAAAACGAGCTAAACTCATCAGTAGTTTCTGACATATACTTTATGATCTGCATAGCCCTCTCATAAGAGCCGATAAATTCGTTATCTTCGCTACCAGCGAGCTTTTTCATCTTATATAAAACTAAACTTAGCTCATTTAGCGGCTGCTTCCACTGGTGAGTTATATTTGCCATCATCTCGCCCATCATCGCGAGCTTAGCAATCCTCATGCCATCGCTACTTGATAGAAAATTTTCATCTAAATTTAAACTAGGCATTTGCTCTATATCCTAAAAATGATAGATAAAGTCCGTTTAAGATCATTATGCTAGCTGAGAGCTTAAACATGATCTCTTTAAATTTCTCTCTTAGTAAACCAAAAACAAAGCTAGCTAGTAGCATCGCTGGTAAGGTGCAAAGCCCAAAGATAAGCATTATCAGGGATGCGTCAGCCACATTTGCGCTTAAAACCCCAAGCGCTAAGAAATAATAGACCACACCGCAAGGCAAAAGCCCATTTAAAAAGCCAAGCAGTAAAAAACTTGCCAAATTTCTCTTTTGCACGCTTGTTTTTGCCATTTTTACTATAATTTTAAGTGCTTTTTCATTTTCTACAAATTTTAAAAGCTCGCCCCTAAAAAGTAGCGCGATGCCGATAAATGCAATCACTAAGCCAACTATGAAAAATATCACGCCCCTTGCTTGCATACCAAAACTAATGGCTGCTCCAAAAGCGCCAAACAAAGCTCCCAAAGCCACATAAGCAAAAATTCTAGCTAGGTTATAAAGCGTGCTTAGCATTAAAATTTCACTCTTATTTTTACCTTTAAAAAATATAGCTTGCAAGCTCAAAAACCCACTACACATGCCGACACAATGACTAAAGCTGCTCAAAATCGCAACTGAGATAATCATGTAAAGGCTTATGTTTTGCATATTATAAAATTTCTAAAAACTGCTTAAATATATATTTGCTCTCGTTAGGACCGCTGCTTGCTTCTGGGTGGTGTTGGACTGAGAAGATCGGATAGTCCTTGTACCTTACGCCCTCGATCGTGTTGTCAAACAAATTTCTATGTGTCACAACCGCTACTTCAGCGATGCTCTCTGGCACGTTGTAGTTGTGATTTTGCGTTGTTATCTCGATCGCTTTTGTCTCTAAATTTAAGACTGGATGGTTTGCTCCGTGCTGACCAAATTTAAGTTTATATGTCTCGTATCCAAAGGCATTTGATAGTAGCTGATGTCCAAGGCAGATGCCAAATATCGGGATTTTTGCCTCTATCATCTTCTTAATTTCGGCGATTTCAGCCTTTAAATTCTTTGGCTCGCCTGGACCATTTGATAAAAATACCCCGTTTATCTCGCCATTTTTAAATTTATCTATCAAAACTTCAGCCTTGGTATCGTGTGGTACGACGATGACCTCAAGGCCAGTTTCGCATAGCTCATTTAGGATATTTCTCTTTACGCCAAAGTCAAAAACAGCTATCTTTTTGCCGATACTTTTTAGCGGCTTATATGACTTTAAATTTCTATCCCAAGCGCCTTTTTTGTGCTCGTACTCATCCATTGCGCTGACTGTTTTTACGTAGTTTATATTTTCTATGCGTCCGCTACTTTCAAGCCTACGTTTTAGCTCGTCTTTGTCGCTTATCTGCGTTGAGATGTAGGCCATCAAAGCGCCTTCATCACGTAGCATCTTTGTCAAATATCTAGTATCAACGTCATAAACGCCAAATTTGCCCTGCTCTTCAAAAAATTTGCCTAAAGATTTTTGCGAGCGGTAGTTTGAGGGAATTTCATTGTAGTTTCTCATTATGACGCCACTTGCATGAATTCTAAGGCTCTCCATATCATCTTCGTTTATGCCAACGATGCCGATCTCTGGCATAGTAAAGACGATAAACTGACCAGCATAGCTTGGATCGCTCATGATCTCTTCATAGCCAGTCATAGAGGTATTAAAAACGAGCTCGCCTGCGCACTCGCCGTGAGCACCAAAGGCTTTTGCCTCTAAAAAAACGCCGTTTTCAATGTAAATATAAGCTTTCATTAAAGCATTCCTCTTTTTTTAAGCTCATCTTGATACAAACGCTCGAAAATCAGGTCGTATTCGTCAGTTCCAGGGATAAGTTTGCGTTTGTAGTTTTGCATCATCTCATAGACGCTATCTTCTATCTTCTCATAGCTTTTTAGATACTCATCTATCGAGCTATAAATGACATTTTTCACGCGATTTTCTGATACGTTATACTCGACCAAATCGCTCTTCCAGATAGCTTCAAGTATCTTGTGAGCGACATTGCTAAATCTATCTTCATGAGTTAAAATGACGTCAAATTCGCCAGCAAGTTTCTTTTTAACGAGCCAAAACATATTTTTGCGGTCGATTTGCATAGTTTGCATCTCGTCCTCGTTTTTCTCTAAAAGCTCATTTACTCGCTCGTCCAGCGCTCTTTCTTTTTGAACGTCAGTAGTTAAAATTTCACTTGCTTTTGCTACGATTGGCTCGATACCTTTGTTTAACTTTACAAAACCACAGTTTAAAAGATCTATTGCTATTTTATGTGAGACATAAGGTACGTGTGGAAGTTTTATACGCATTTTAAACCTTTAAATTTTTATGCCATTGTAACTAAATAAAGGTAAAACTTTACTTTGAAATTTTAACGACTTTATCATTGTCACTTCTTAGAAAATAAATTTCTCTTCGTCCGTCATAAAGGACTTTGCCGCTTATTTTTTGCTCGCTTTGTAAATTTGAAGATAGATCCATCTCAAGTGGCTTACTCATAAAATAAGCCTCGCCCAAGCTTCGTCCAAAATCAGGATACCAACTGAGTGCGCAAAGCACGAGCAAGAGCAGATAAAAGGCTCTAAAAATTTTTCTAAATGGCGCATAAAAGAAGCAATATCCAAATATAAAAAACACAGGTAAAAGCCACAAAAAAGGCACATTATCCACAAAAATCACATTAAAATACTCGTTTATGCCATAAAATGAAAAGTAGTTATTGTAAATTCCAACAAATAGCGTAAAAATAGGAGCGAGAACAAATATAATGCCAGTAAAAAATGCATTGAAAATTTTCATAAGTTCTCCTTTTTCGTGGGATTATATTAAATTTTAGCTTTATTATTACATATATAGTAATACTACATAAATATAATGCTACTAAAATTTAAATAAAAGCTTAAAAGTATTAAATATTTTTTAATGTATGATGGCAGCTTAAATATATCCAAGCTGCCACTAAATTTATTGTTTCTCGCTTAGATACTCTTGCAAGCTTTTTACTTCAAGTGCTTTGCCAGTTTGAACTGTGCTTAGCGACTTAGCAGCTGCAAGTGCTGCGCGGATAGTTGTGAAGTATGGGATCTTAAATCTAAGCACATTTTGGCGTATCTTTTTGCCATCATCCACGCTTGATTTAGTATCGCTTGTATTTATAACAAGTGCTATATCACCATTTTTAAGCCTATCTTCGACGTTTGGTCTGCCCTCGCTTATCTTATAAACAAACTCAGCCTCCACGCCAGCTTCGCTTAAAATTTTATGCGTACCGCCAGTTGCGACGATGCTAAAACCAAGTGCTATTAGCTCTTTTGCAAGATCAGGCGCGTAAGATTTATCAGCGTCAGCTAGCGTTAAAAATACCCTGCCCTTGCTTGGCAAAGTGTTGCTAGCAGCGATCTGGCTCTTTGCAAATGAGCTTGCAAAGTCGTGGCTTATGCCCATGACCTCGCCCGTGCTCTTCATCTCAGGACCAAGGATGAGATCAGCGCCACTTAGCTTGTTAAACGGCAGCACGCACTCTTTTACGCAAACATGCGAACTTACGCGAGGTTTTAGGATGTCGCCGTCCTCATAAACGACCTTATAATCATCATAAAATTTAAGCGCCTCACGTAAATTTCCCTGCCACATAACTCTTGTAGCCACCTTTGCCATAGGCACGCCAGTAGCCTTGCTCACAAACGGCACAGTCCTGCTTGCGCGAGGATTTACCTCGATCATATAAAGCTCGTTTTCATAGATAGCAAACTGGATATTCATAAGACCAACAACGCCTAAATTTAGCGCGATATCTCTAGTTTGCCTCTCCACTTTTTTTATCATTTCTGCACTTAAGCTCATTGGTGGCAATATGCAAGCTGAGTCGCCAGAGTGAATTCCAGCCTCCTCGATGTGCTCCATTATCGCACCTATATAGACCTCTTTGCCGTCACATATCGCATCCACGTCGAGCTCTTTTGCATCTTGTAAAAATTTATCAAGTAGCACTGGCGAGTGATTGCTAACCTTTACTGCCTCGCTCATATACTCTTTTAGCTCGCTCTCGTTATGCACCCTTCTCATCGCCCTACCACCTAGGACGTAGCTTGGGCGAACAAGCACTGGGTAGCCGATAGTAGCGGCCTTTTGCAAGGCTTCTTCTAGGCTAGTAGCGGTGTCATTTTTAGGCTGAAGGACGCCTATTTTATTTATAAATTCGCTAAATTTCTTTCTATCTTCGGCCACGTCGATCACTCTTGCGGTTGTGCCGATGATCTTAGCGCCGATCACGCTTAGGCGTTTTGCAAATTTAAGCGGAGTTTGACCGCCAAAATGCACGATCACGCCGTCTGGTTTTTCACGCTCGATGACTGATCTAACGTGTTCAAAATCGATCGGCTCAAAGTACAAAATATCGCTCGTGTCGTAGTCGGTTGAGACGGTTTCTGGGTTGCAGTTATACATTATCGTTTTTACGCCAAGGTCTCTTAGAGCGTAGCTTGCATGCACGCAGCAGTAGTCAAACTCTATGCCCTGGCCGATCCTGTTTGGACCGCCGCCTATTATCATCACTTTTTTAGCGTCTTTTATAGGCTCTTTTTTAGGAAATTTAGTGATATTTGTGGTTGAGTAAAGATATGGCGTTAGCGCCTTAAATTCACCCGCGCAAGTATCGACCTCGTTGTATTCAAGCTCGATGCCAAGCTTCTGCCTAGCAAAATAGATATCATTTTGACTAAGCTCAAGATCGTCTTTTTCATTTATAAGCACGGCTATCATCTTGTCTGAAAAGCCCATACTTTTGGCCTCTCGCAGTAGCTCTTCGTTATTTAAGATATCCATGTCGATCTTATCTTCAAATTTAACTATCTCGTAAATTTGCTCCAAAAACCAAGGATCGATCTTGCTAAACTCATGCACCTCAGCCACGCTAAAGCCATCTCTAAAGGCTTGCGCTAGATATAAAATTCTTCTCTCATTTGCATTTCTGATACCATAAATCAAAGCGTTTTTCTCTAGGCTAAGGCTGTTAAATCCGCAAAGATCGCGCTCTAGGCTACAAAGCGCCTTTTGGATGCTCTCTTTAAATGTCCTACCTATCGCCATGACCTCACCAACTGACTTCATCGCGGTGCCTAGATATGGGTTTGATCCTGGGAATTTCTCAAATGTAAAGCGTGGGATCTTTGTCACGATGTAGTCGATCACCGGCTCAAAGCTAGCAGGCGTGCCAGTTATGTCGTTTTTGATCTCATCAAGACTAAAACCAACTGCAAGTAGTGTCGCGACCTTTGCGATCGGATAGCCAGTAGCCTTACTTGCTAGTGCTGAGCTTCGGCTAACGCGTGGGTTCATCTCGATAACGATCATACGGCCAGTTTTTGGGTCTATGGCAAACTGCACGTTGCTGCCGCCCGTATCAACGCCTATTTCGCGAAGTATGGCAAAACTAGCGTCACGCATAGCTTGATACTCTTTATCTGTGAGCGTTAAAGCTGGTGCGACCGTGATGCTATCGCCCGTATGCACGCCCATTGGGTCGAAATTTTCGATCGAGCAGACGATGATACAGTTGTCATTTTTATCTCTGATGACCTCCATCTCATACTCTTTCCAGCCAAGCAAGCTCTCTTCTATCAAAATTTCATGTATCGGGCTTGCGTCAAGGCCGGTGTTGGCTAGCTCTTTAAATTCGTCCATATTGTAAGCCACGCCGCTTCCTGCACCACCAAGCGTGTAGCTAGCTCTTATGATGAGCGGAAAGCCTATCTCGTTTGCCGCATTTAGCGCGTCGTCCATGTTGTAAGCATATCTACTCTCAGGTAAGTCCATGCCGATCTTTTGCATGGTCGCTTTAAAAATTTGTCTATCTTCGCCCTTTTTTATCGCTTCTGGGTTTGCACCAAGAAATTTGACATCCTTTAAAAGGCCGCTCTCAAAGACCTCCATAGCGGCATTTAGCGCCACTTGACCGCCCATCGTTGGCAAGATGGCGTCAATATTTTCTTTTTCGATGATCTTTAAAATGCTATCTTTTGTGATCGGCTCTATATACGTTGCGTCGGCGAAATTTGGGTCAGTCATGATGGTGGCTGGGTTTGAGTTGATAAGCACTACGCGGTATCCAAGCTCTTTTAGCGTCTTGGCCGCTTGCGTGCCTGAGTAGTCAAATTCGCAGGCTTGACCGATGACGATAGGGCCTGAGCCGATTAGCAAAATGGTATTTATATCTGTTCTTTTTGGCATCATTTTTCCTTTGTTACAACGTATAGGTAGTTTGGTATGTTTAGCTTCGCATAGGGCTCAACTATCACGCTTTGATAGGAGCTCTCTTTTAAAATTTTACTCACGCGCCCTACTGGCACCCCACTAAAAAATATCCCGTCAAGCCCGCTCGTAAAGACCTCGTCGCCCTCTTTTGGGCTGAGCCATTGTGGGATAAATTTCACCATTATTTGGCCTTGATTTCCATGCGCGACGCCTGGAATTTTGTCATTTCCTATATAGACTGCAAATATACTTTTTGGGTCATTTTGCAAGTAAGCTAGCGGCTTGCCGTCTTTTGCGATGACGATGCCAGCGCTGCTTCCTTGATAGATGAGCCCATAAATTTTATTTGGGTCGTATCCTTCAAACTCGCTTATCCAAATTTTATTATAATCCCCGATATGCACGTAACTAAGCCCTTTTACTAGCTTTACAGCTGGGGCGTAGGCAGTTGAGTTTTTATCTTTTAAAATTTGATTTAGCTCGTTTGCAAAAGTAGATAGAAGTGTAGCTGAGCGCTCTAGCTCTTTGTTTTGCGCTCTTAGTTTTTCTATCTCGCTAGCCTGCCTAAAATATTCGTTTATATAATCTTTCACGCTTTTGGCAAAATTGTCGTATGAATTTATAGCGTAGTTGCTAAATTTAATAGAGATGTTGCTTAAAATTTCGCCCTTAAACATCGAGGCGCCAGCAAGCAACGCTATAAAAACAAAAAGAACAATCTTACTCTTCATTTGTTAGCTGTTGTAAAAGTCCGATCTCTTGAAGTGCCTTGCCTGTGCCTCTAGCAACAGCAAGAAGCGGCTCATCAGCTACAAATACTGGAAGCTTAACGATATCAGATAAGAACTTATCAAGCCCTCTAATAAGCGCTCCACCGCCAGTTAGCACGATACCAGTCTCGACGATATCGCCAGCAAGATCAGGCGGCATCATCTCAAGCACAGTTTTTAGCGCATCTGCGATCTCTTTTAGTGGCTCTCTCATCGCCTCTCTCACATCCTCACTCGTTAGCTCAACTCTGCTTAAAAGACCACTCACTTGGTCGCGTCCTTTTACCACTACACTTAGCTCTTTTTCAAGCTGCACAGCAGAGCCCACAGCGATCTTTATCTCCTCGCCTGTTCTCTCGCCTATTAGTAAGTTGTATTTTTCTTTTATGTAATTAACAATGCTGCTATCTATCTTGTCGCCAGCTGTGCGGATAGATTTTGATATTACCAGACCGCCAAGTGAGACGACACCGATCTCAGTCGTACCACCGCCGATATCAACTACAAGGTTGCCTTGTGGCTCGCGAACTGGTAAATTTGCTCCGATAGCCGCTGCCATAGGCTCTTCTATCAAAAATACCTCTCTTGCACCAGCACTTAGCGCGCTCTCTCTAACAGCCTTTCTCTCAACCTGAGTAAGTCCGTAAGGAACTGAGATGATGATCCTTGGACGCAAAAAACTTTTTCTCTTATGCGTCTTTTCTATAAAATAGCGTATCATCCTCTCTGTCATATCAAAATCTGCGATAACGCCATCTCTCATCGGTCTTATCGCCTCGATGTCGCCAGGAGTTTTTCCCACCATCTCTTTTGCAGCGTGGCCGACTGCTAGAATTTTTTGTTTTCCATATTTTTCACGTCTTACCGCAACAACTGATGGTTCATTTATGATTATTCCCTTATCTTTTACCAAAACCAAAGTATTTGCCGTACCTAAATCTATACCCATATCACTTGAGAAAAAACCTATAACCTGATCTAAAAACATCTATTTCCTTTACGCTATTTTCTTGTCGTGTTTTATTAAAATTGGCTTTGCACCATCTTTTACTGTCTCTTTTGAGATCACGATATCGTAGTCTTTTAGCTCTGGCAGATCATACATTATATCTGTCATGAGCTCTTCCATTATGCTTCTAAGCCCTCTTGCTCCAGTCTTTCGCTCGATAGCAAGGCTCGCTATCTCTTCAAGCGCCTCATCATCAAATTTAAGCGTAGCGCCATCGATCGCACAGAGCTTTTGATATTGTTTTAATATCGCATTTTTTGGCTCGGTCAAAATTTTAACCATATCCTCTTTTGTTATCTCATTTAATGTAGCCACCACGTGAAGTCTGCCGATGAGCTCTGGGATGAGGCCATATTTCACAAGATCGTCTGGCTCAAGCAGGTTTAGTAAATTCTCTTTTTCGTTTTTGCCACGTTTTTCTTGGTTAAATCCAAGTACGTTTTTACCAACTCTGCGCTCGATAATATCAAGAAGTCCGTCAAATGCACCGCCGCAAACAAATAAGATATTTGTCGTATCTATCTGTATGAAGTCTTGATTTGGATGCTTTCTGCCGCCTTTTGGTGGGATATTTACGACACTTCCTTCGATGATCTTTAAAAGCGCTTGCTGCACGCCCTCGCCTGAGACATCTCTTGTGATGCTTCTGTTTTCGCTCATTCTAGCGATCTTATCGATCTCATCGACAAATACAATGCCCTGCTCCGCCTTTTTCACGTCGCCATTTGCAGCTTGCAAAAGCCTTGTAAGGATATTCTCAACATCCTCGCCGACATATCCAGCCTCAGTTAGGCTTGTCGCATCGCAAATCGCGATAGGCACATCAAGAAATCTCGCCAAAGTCTGAGCCATCAACGTCTTGCCGCTTCCAGTTGGACCAACAAGCAAGATGTTTGACTTTGAAATTTCGGTGTCGTCTTTGATGTCGCTTTGTTTAAAAATTCTCTTATAGTGGTTATATACGCCGACGCTAAAGACCTTTTTAGCTCTATCTTGACCGATCACGTAGTTATCAAGTACCGCTTTTAGCTCCTTTGGAGTAAGCTTTTGATACTCTATCGCCTCTTCGTTTTTGCTCTCTTCTACACTCGTATCACCATGTATCATATCGTATGCTGCTGCTATACAGTACTCGCATATATAGGCGTTTCCTTCGATATCTGCTAATAACCTTCTCTCAGCAGACTCAGCCTCGCCACAAAAATTACACTTTCTAGCCATTAATCTCTTCCTTTTGCAAGCGGAATTCCTCTTGTCGTTTCTAATATAAATTTACACATTTTTTTAACATTTTCGTCGCTAGTTTTCGCGATCAGCTCGTTTGCTTGATCTTTTAGGCTGATGCCTTGATTAAACAAAAATTTATAAGCGCGAACAAGCTCTTCAACCTGCTCTTTGTCAAATCTACGCCTAATACCAACTAAATTTAAGCTTCTTATATAAGCTCTGTTACCCTCAGCTAGGCAAAATGGCACTACATCTTGGCTAAGCGCGCTTGCCCCTGCGACCATGCAGCTTTCCCCTACTCTAACAAACTGGTGAATAGGCGTAAGACCGCCCACAACAGCGTAGTCGCCAAGCTCGACGTGGCCAGCTAGAGTTGCGTTATTTGCCAAAATGACGTTGCTGCCTATTATGCAGTCGTGTGCGATGTGAGAATATGCCATGATAAAGGCGTTATCGCCAATCCTTGTTATGCCATCACCCTTGTGCGTGCCTGAGTTTATCGTGCAAAACTCACGTATAGTTGCATGCTCGCCGATGATGACACCAGTATCGACCTCATCTTTATAGCTGATATCTTGCGGGATGTCACCCACGATCGCGTAGCTAAATACACGAGAGTTATCGCCGATCCTCGTCTTGCCAAGCACCCTTGCGCCTTGTTTTATCGTGACGTTGTTGCCAAGGACCGCATCTTTACTTACAAATGCGTAAGCCTCGATATTTGCGTCATCTCCAATGATCGCTCCATCTTCTATAACTGCTGTTTGGTGGATATTTTTCATTGTCTCTCTTTTTTAAGCAAAAGCCTATTTATCGACTATCATCGCTTTTAGTTCAGCCTCGGCGCATAGCACATCATCGACGTATGCTTTGCCCTCAAGCACCCAGATATTACCTTTGTGTTTTAATACATTTAATCTATACTCTAGCCTATCTCCAGGGCGGACTGGATGGCGAAATTTCGCTCCGTCAATGCTCATAAAATAGACCACTTTGTTCTCGATGCCAGCTTGATGCTCGTCGCTCATACTCTTAAACGCTAGCACGCCGCCAGCTTGCGCCATGCCCTCAATGATCATTACGCCAGGATAGATCGGGTGACCTGGGAAGTGCCCCTGAAATATCGGCTCACCAATGGTTACATTTTTATAAGCGACGATGTTTTTTGCAGGCTCTAGCTCGACAACTCTATCGATAAGCAAAAAAGGGAATCTATGTGGGAGAATTTTTTGAATTTCTACGACGTCTATCACGTTTTAGCCTTAGTAATGTAAATTTTGGCAGATTGTAACAAATTTATACTAAGAAAAAAATTATTAGCCTCTTTTAAAATCTCTGAAATTTAGCCTTGATGGGTCTAAATTTAGCTCTCTAAAACCAAAATTTCTTCGCTGTCGTTGTAAAAAACAGCCTTTGCGTAAATTTCGTAGCTGCCCTTTTTGACCTCGTCTAAGATGATGATAGGATTTTGCGAAAACTCCCCGCATATCTGCCTACGAAATTTCATCTCAGCACCAAGCTCAAGCGGCCTTTTACAAAGCTCATCTACGCTTTTAAATTTGCTATTTGTAAATTTATTAAAGCGCTCTATGCTCATAAATATCGCGCCCTCTTTTAGCTCATCATCGATCTCGCAGTCGCGCTCTACGTTAAGCTTTAAATTCTCTCTTTTAAAGCCAGAGTAGAGCACAAAGTAGCTTGGCACCACAACTGCTTCAAATTTAACACTAGCGCGCAAAAGTCTGTAGTTTAAAAATCGCCTTCTAAAAAGGTGAAATTTCTCCCCTTTTGCCTCACACTCACGCACCTTTTTGTAAAGCTCAAGCCTAGCCTCAATGCTGCCATAAAGTGCTCTTGCGTGCAGTTCGCTCATAAGCTCACTTTGGGGCAAATTTTGCGAGTCGCGCTGTTTTTTTAGCGCAAAGACGCAGCCGCAGTAGTTTTGGTGATAGAGCTTGTCTTTTTTAGCGAGGATAAACTGCTCGCTTGTGCCGCCATTTTTTCTATAATCAACTGCAACCGCTTCTAAATTTGAGCCAGCCACCGCCTCATCAAGCGCCTTTTTAAGCTGAGAAAAGTCCTTTTTTGGGCTCATCAAAAGTGTCGTCGTGATCTTACCAAGTCCTAGCTCAAGCGCCTTTTTAGCGGAGTCTTTCATACGAAAGTCAAAGCAGTACTCGCATCTTTTGCCCTTTTCTGGCTCATCTTCAAGCCCCTTTGTGCCGCCAAGCCACGCTTCGTAGTCGTATTCGCCACATATTAGCTCGATGCCTAGCTTCTCACAGCTTCGCTTCACGTCCTCAAAACGCAGTAAAAATTCGCTATATGGATGTATGTTTGGATCGTAAAAATAGCCTACTATTCGTTCATTTGGATAGTCTTTTTGTAGGCGCTGTAAAAAGTAGTGGCTATCGACCGAGCAGCAGATATGAACTAGCAAATTTGACCTTTTTTGCTTGCATTATATCAAAGTTTGGCATCATAAAATTTAGCTGCATCAAGATATTTTTTAAGGACATTTTGGCTTGCAAGATCCTCAAATTTACCAAAAGCCACTTGCTTGCCAGCTTCGATTATTAGCACCTTTTGCGCTATCTTCATCGCACTTAAAATATCGTGCGTGATAAAAATAATGCTGATCTTTTCATCCAAGCTTAAAAGCAAATTTATGATCTTTTGCTTTGTCTCATTGTCAAGTCCGTTTGTTATCTCGTCGCAGATTAGGACCTTTGGCTTTGAAAGAAGCGCTAGCAGTATCCCGACCCTTGTCGCCTCGCCGCCACTTAGCTGTGATGGATATTTCTCTAAAATTTCATCTTTTAAATTTAAATTCGCTAGAAGCTCTTTAAGCTCATTTTCGCTAAAGCTAAGCTTAAGATATGACCTCACATGAGCGATGGCTGTTTTTACTTTTAGCGCTGGATTTAGGGCTTGTTTTTGGTTTTGCAAGATATATCTGATATCTTTTTTGAACTCATTTTTGTCCGTGATCTCCTTATCGTTTATATAAATTTTGCCCCCACTTTTTGGCTCACTAAATGATATGAGCTTTGCAAGCGTGCTTTTGCCACTGCCACTTTGACCTAAAATGGCTAAATTTTCGCCATCATCAAGCTCACAACTTATCCCCTCTAAAAGGTGCAGCACTTCAGCTCTAGCGTTAAAATGCTCCTTAAAACTTAAACTTTTTGATACGTTTTCAAGCCTTATTTTCACGCATTTTCCTTTAAATTTAGCCGTCCATCTCTCATCTGCCAAATCTCATCACTAAGATAGCTTGTCAGCACCTCATCGTGCGAGATAAAGATGACGCTCATCTTGCCTTTTAGGCTCTCTAAGATGCCTGCCACGTGGCTAGCGCTAATGCTATCAAGCCCGCTTGTTATCTCGTCGCAGATTAAAATTTTTGGCTTCAGGCAAAGAGCCAGAGCTATCTGCACACGGCTCGCCTCGCCACCACTTAGTTCGTATGAGTATTTGTGCCAGATGAGATTGGCATTACCTAGCCCAAACTCCCTAAAATAAGCAAATGCAAGCTCTTTATTTGTTTTATTATCGCCACCAAGATAGGCGTTAAAGTGATCACCCACGTTTAAGAGCGGATGAAGGCTGGCAACGGAGTTTTGAAAGATGAGCGCGGCGACCTTTTTTCGGTGTTCTTTTAGCTCATTTTGACTAAGTTTTAAGATATCTTTTTTATAAATACTAAATTTATCCGCTCTTACTCTAAAATCATCATCAAAAAGCCTTATTAAGCTCTTTGCAAAGAGCGATTTGCCGCTGCCACTTGCACCAGTGATACCTATAAATTTACCCTCGCCCATGGCAAAATCAAGCTCTCGCAAAAGCTTCTTATCCTTATAAAAAACGTTTAAATTTTTAATCTCTATCATATTTTTATATTGCCATTTTTTGAATTTGACGTGATGATCGAGGTTGCAAGGATGAGCAAAAAGAGTGTCACGCCAGGAAAAAGCACCATCCACCAAGAGCCCAGAAAAAGCGCCTCTTTGCTCTCATTTAGCATGATGCCAAGGCTTATTTTATTTGCATCGCTACCCACGCCAAAAAAGCCAAGCGTGGCCTCCATGACGACTGCGTTTATCGCGTTTATACCAAAGATGCTAACTATTAGATGCTTTAAATTTGGCAAAATTTCAAAGCAGATAAGGCTAAATTTACTAGCTCCATTTATCACAGCTTGCTCGGCGTAGTCGCACTTTTTACTAAGTCTTAAATTTTGCATAAAAACTTTTGCGCCTTGCATAAAGGAGCAAATGGCGATGATAAAAGATGTTATAAGCAGATCTCCGCTACTAAATGAGCTAAAAAGCATGATAAAAACGATGTTTGGGATACTTAAAAAGGCATCAAGTCCCTTGTCAAAAAGGCTCTCGCAAATCCTGCTCTTGCTTGTGCCAAAATACGCGTAGATGAGCGAGAAAAGCGTCGTTAAAAAGCCAGCTAAAAGCAAGATAAGAAGCGAGTTTTTAAGTGCGTAGGCCACTCTTATGAGATTGTCCCTGCCTAGGATGTCAGTGCCAAAGATATGCTCGCTACTTGGGGCTAAATTTACCGCCATAAAATCAGTGAAATTTGGCTCAAATTTAGAAAAAAATGGCGTCACAAAGGCAAATGTGACAAGCATCAAAAAGACAAAACAGGCTAAGAAAAATATGACTTTTCTCATAAATTTCTCTTATCTGCCAAGATAGCGAAAATTTTAGCCAGTAAATTTGCAAAAACGACAAAAACAGCCGTTAGCAAAATGGTCGCAAGTGCGACTGGATAGTCTTTGGCGATGACTGCATCAAGGCTAAGCTTGCCTATGCCAGGAAATGAAAAAATGCTCTCAATGACGTATGAGCCAGCAAAAACGCCAGCCACAAGGGTTGCGAAATAATAGACTATATCGGTGCTTGCATGCTTTATCGCAAATAGATAAATTTTGCTCCGCCCCAAACCTCTAGCGTGAGCTGTCTGGATAAAGTCGGCGTTTAGGCTTTGATTTAGCCTGTCTCTTACAAATTTCACGTTTGCGCCAAGGTGTGGCAAGATGATGGCAAGCGTTGGCAAGATGATAAATTTAGCCCCTACTCCGCTAGAGCCTAGCTCGTTTGCGCCAGAGCTTGGCAGCAAATTTAGATAGACGCTAAAGATCGCTATTAGCACAAGTGCTACGTAAAAATGCGGCAATGAAGCCAGTAAAAAGGAGCTAAAATTTATAAAGATATCGGCAAATTTATTTTTATAAATGGCACTTAAAAGCCCCAAAAAAAATGACAAAAAAACTATCAGAAAAAACGAAGCAAAAAATAAGATAAGCGAGTTTAAAAGTCTCTCTTTAATGAGCAGCGACACACTTGCCCCACTTACAAAGCTAGTGCCAAAATCCCCCGTGACAAAGTGAGCTAGCCATCTAAAATACTGCATGAAAAAGCCATCTTTTAGCCCCAAATTTTCTAAAATTTGCTCTTTTACAGCCACGCTCACCGCCTCACTTCGCAAAAACATCGCGTCAGTGACGTTTCCTGGCAAAAAATATATGAGCAAAAATAGAAAAAATGAGATAAAAAACAGCAACCCAAGGCTTGAGATCGCTGTTTTCAAAATGGCTCTAAACAAAGTTTTTATCCACTATTTTACTTGCCACTCTCTTATGTTCCATAAAAATCCAGCCCCATGGTGACCTAAAATTTGCGTCTTTATGCCTGAAATTTTGTTGTTAAAAACGAGCGGATAGTCAAGATAGGCTATAAAAATGTAAGGTGGATTTTCAAAAAGCGCTTTTAGAAATTCTTTGTAGTATTTTTTCCTAAGCTCCACGTCCTTTGTATATCTCGCGTTTTTTAGGGCAAGATCGACGTTTGCGTCCTTGTAGTGGCTAAAATTCCAGCCATTTTCATTGACATCGATGTCGGCAAATCCGCCAAAAATTCTATATGTGTGAAAGTCTGGATCAAACGGGCTGCCCCAGCCGATCACAAAGCTATCAACCTTGCTTATGCTAAAGGCTGTTCTTGGCTTTGCATAGGCTTTGGCTCTTACGCCAAATTTCTCAAACTCGCTGCTTAAAATTTTGGCTAGATTGACCCTTAAGATGTCGTTATTAAAAGCGTATATGTCAAAGCCAAGCTCTTTGCCGTCCTTTTCAAAAAAGCCAGCCTTGTTTTTCTTAAAGCCACTTTTTTCAAGTAGCTCCCTAGCCTTTTGCGGATCGTAGCTAAATTTAAACTCGCTGTCATTTGCAAAGCTTTTTTCTATCGGGTTGTTCGCTACGCTTGCATATCCGTGAAATAGTTTTTTAACTATCTCGTCTTTATTTACGGCGTAGTTTAGGGCGATCCTTACATTTTTATCTTGAAAAAGAGGATCATTAAAGTTAAACATCAAAGCTCTATAGTCTGCACTTTTAAACTTAAGCAAGCTTAATTTTTTATCATCTTTTATGAAATTTACACCAGTTGGAGAGATGAGTGCAACGTCGATCTCGCCGCTTTTAAGACCCACAAGTCTTAAATTTTCATCACCAACTATCTTTAAAAATAGCCTTTTTATCTTTGGCTCACCTTTATAGAATTTATCATTTGCCACAAACTCCAAACTCTCATCTTTTTTCCATTTTACAAGCTTGTATGCGCCAGTGCCAATAGGAGCGTCATTAAATTTATCAGTCGCGATATCTTTGCCCTTTAAAATGTGCTCAGGCAAAACGCCAAAGCTAAGCGCGTCAAGAAACGGCGGAAAAGGCTCTTTTAGTGTGATCTTTACCTTATAATCGCCTAAAATTTCAACGCTTTTTACCACCTCGTAGTTTGAGATAGCAGGCGCGTTTAGCTTCTTATCTTGAGCCGCTTCGATGGTAAATTTAACGTCCTTTGCGCTAAATTTCACCCCGTCATGCCAAAAAGCATCATCTCTTAGCTCAAAAATATACTCCAACCCATCATCACTCACCTGCCAAGACTTGGCAAGCTCAGGCACGACGTGGCTATTTTCATCGTGGCTAGTAAGTCCAGAAAAAACCAGCGAAAGCGTAGGATCGTGATCCTCGTCGTAGAGTGGATTTATACGAGGTGTTTGCTCCTCAATAGCGACCACAACGGCATTTTCATTTGCATAAGCAAAGGCAGAAAACAACAAAAACAATAAAGCCAAAAATCTCTTCATCACTCGCTCCTTTGTTTAAAAAATATTTGACGAATAGTAATACGAAATGCATAAAAGTATTATTAAGATAAGTGTAAATTTAATGTATAGAAAATTTGAAATTTCTAACTATCTTTTAACCTTTTTTAAAGTAAAATCAAGGCTCATTTTAGCTAACAAAAAGGTAAATTTCACAATGGATAAAAAGAAAAAAATAGCCCTAATCACTGGCATCTGCATAGTCTCACTTTTGCTTATTTACACGCTTCTTGGCTTTTTTGGTCTGCCTTATGCTATCAAAAATATCGCACCAAAATACCTAAAAGACTACAACGCAACGCTTTTTGTAAGTGATGCTAAATTTAACCCATTTACCTTCGAGCTAAACGCTACAAATGCCGAGCTAAACACCACTTCTCCGCTTTTTAGCACGAAGCAGATCGACCTTAAGCTAAAGCCATTTTCTATCTTTAAAAAGCTAGTTGAGATAGACATTTTTAGGCTAGATGAGCCAAAAGTAAAGATCACAAGAGATAAAAAGGCAAATTTTAACTTTAGCAATTTTATAAGCGATGATAACGCAACTAGCGAAGATAACAGCACCAGCTCGATAAATTTCGCGCTAAATAACGCAAAAATCATCAAAGGTTCATTTTCATATAGCGATCAAAATTTAACAAAGCCATTTAACGTAAGCTTTGATGATATAAACTACGAGCTAAGTGCGCTAAATACGAAGAAAAATAGTGCTGGTAGTCACATCTTTGACTCAAATTCAAGCCTAGCGCACAAGATCGATCTAAATGGCGATATCAAGCTAAATCCACTAAAAATAGAGGGCAACGTCAGCATAAAGGACTTTAGCATAAAGCCAGTTGCGATAAGTTTTATCGATAATGACACCTTAAATCTTAAAAACGCCATCATAAACTTAAAGATAAACTACGCTTTAAAAGCCGATGAGAACGCAACTGGGATAAATTTAAAAGATGGCTTTTTAAATGTAAAAGGACTAAGTTTAGATGAAGGCGCAAATGAGCTTAGCCTTGGCGAGCTAGAGCTTCCAAAATTTGATCTTGTTAGTAAGATAGCGGATAAAACAGAGGCAGCGCTAAATTTAAGTGCCATAAATTTAAATGATATCTCTTTTAAAAATGCTATCGCTGCGAACTTAAAATCACTAAATTTAAGTGATATCTCGCTTCTTGCAAATTTAAATGAAAAAAGCGAGTTAAACGCCACAGCCAAGCTAAAAAGCGTAGGCGCAAACGCTCTTAAAGTAGATGAAGCAAATAGAAATTTAGCAAATTTAAAAGATATAAATGCTTCAAATTTAAATATAAATTTAGCAAATAACAAAACCGCGCTAACGCTTGAAAAAATAGCACTTAATGGCATCAATGCGCCACTTAGCAAAAGCGCAAGTGCAAATGTAGCAAGTGCTGGCGTGACAAATACAAATTTTACAATGGATGGCAACAAGAGCCTTGCGAGCCTTGATGAGCTAAACGTAAAAAACATAGAGCTTAAAGCAAAAAATAAAGACATAGCAAGCGTCGCTGATGTGGGGGTAAAGAGCATAAGCTTTGATCTTTTAAAAATGGCTCTTGGGATTGAAAATGTAAGCATAGATAGAGCTAAATTTAGCTCAGAGCTAAGTGAGAATGGGCTAAGCGCTGTAAATGAGCTAGGATTTGGCGAGCAGAGCGCAAAACCTGCAAAAGCGGCAAAACACACTAAAAAAGTAGAGAAAAAAGCTGAAAATAAAAGTGCTTCAAAAAGCAAAGAAAATGAGTTTAAATTTGATGTAAAAAATATAAGTGTAAATAACGCAGATATTGCTTTGACGCACCTTTTTGAGGGCGAAAAGATCGCTCATAAATTTGATAATCTTTTTGTAAAAGTAGCAAATTTAAGTAGCGATTTTAGCAAGCCATTTGATGCAAAAGTGGCGATGAAAAGCTCACAAAAGCTAAATTTAGATGTTGATTCAAAGATAAAGATCGAGCCACTTGATGTAAGCGCTAAAATCAAGCTAAATGATACAAATTTACCAAAGTATTTTGCCTATGCAAAGCCATTTTTAGAAGCCGATCTAGCTAGCGGTCAGATGAGCGCGGACGCGCAGCTTCACTACGCAAAAGATATCAAAGCAGACGCAAAAGTTAGCATCAAAGATATAAGATTAAACGGCAAAAAAACCGAAAAACTAATCGCCTTTAAAAGCCTAGATCTTGAAAAAATTTCATTTGCCAAAAATGACCTTGCCATAAGCGGAGTGAGCTTAAATTCGCCATTTATCAAGGCTCATCTAAGCAAAGAGCGTAAATTTAACCTATCTCAGATCGTAAAAGAGGATAAAAATAAGGCTAAAACCGAGACAAAACCTGAGAGCAAAAAGACAGCTAGCAAAAAAGAGGACGAGCTAAAATTTAGCGTGAAAAACTTCTCTTTAAAAAATGGCGAGGTTGATTTCTCGGACGCATCGCTATTTATGCCATTTGCCACAACGATCTCAAAGCTAAATGGCAAGCTCACCGACATCGATAAAAAGCGCCCAAGCTCAGGCGAATTTCAAGGTGTGGTTGGCAAAAATGGCTTTGCGCAGATCACTGCAAAACTCTTTCCGTTTGAGCTAAAGCAAAATACCGACATAAAGCTTGACTTTAAAGATATCGATCTAACCGATATAACGCCATATAGTGGGCAGTTTGTGGGCTATAAGATCAAAAAAGGCAAGCTAAATTTAAACCTAAACTATAGCGTCGCCGACTCAAAACTAAATGGCTCAAATTTCATAAATTTTGACTCACTTACACTTGGAGAAAAGGTTGATTCAAAAGATGCCGTAAATTTACCACTTTCGCTTGCTATCTCGATACTTAGCGATCAAAATAATCAAATAAACATCGACCTGCCAGTTGAGGGAAATTTAGACGATCCTGACTTTAAATATGGCGGCGTCATCTGGGCTGCAGTAAAAAAGCTCTTTGCTGACATCACGCTAGCTCCATTTAGATTTTTAGGCAACGCTTTAGGACTTGGCAGCAAAGATCTTAGCTCTATTGATTTTCTTGCGGGAAGTAGCGAGCTTATAAGCTCAGAAGCCCCTAAGATAGCTGATTTTATAAAGCTAACTGGCTCAAAACCTAAGATGAAGCTTAGCATAACGCCAACATACTCAACACTCGATGAGAGCTTTTATAAAAACAAAAAACTAGATCAAAAGATCAATCAAATCATCGCTTCAAGTGGCAAAGACTACATCGCAGTTTTAAATGAGCTTGTGCCAAATTTAAAAGATAGAAACGAAAAAGCCTTAAGAGAAGAGGCGCTAAAAGGCATCGAGGTTGATAAAGAAAAGCTAATAGAGCTTGCAAATGAGCGCGCAAATGCGGTAAAAGAGGCGCTTATAAAAGCTGGGCTTGAGGCTGGCCGCATAAATATAAACGATGCAACAAGCTCAGAGCCTAAGCAAAACACCTATACAAGCGTGCTAATGGGAGTGGCGAACTAAATTTCATTTATTTCGCTGCTTCTTGCATTATAGACAAACCAGCTAAGAAGCATAAGCATCATAAATGCCCCAAAAATAAGGCTTGCGTAAAAATATAAATTAAAATCAGCTCCGAGCAAATTTGCGTTGTGAAGGGCGATCATAACGCCAGCTAAAGCGATTAAGTAGCCAATTAGCTTGATGATGAAAATTTTAGGATTTACAAGGATCAGCAAAAGGCCACAAAGTATGATGCCAAGGGCTATTTGCAAATTTGAAACGTCAGCTTGAGCGCTTGAAGTAAGTGTTAAAAGGCCAGCTAAAAGCGCCATTAGTATCATCAAAACTGCATAAACAACCCTGCTTCGTCCAAAGCCATACATAAAGCAAACAAAGCCCTTATTTTGCCTGTTATAATCCATTTTCGCTCCTTTTGGAAGTTTGCTTATTTTAATGCCAAATTCTTAAATAACGGCTTTAATCTGAAATTTCACTCATTTTGGCTAATATTTTGCATCTTAAAAAAGGAGCAAAAATGCCTTATGTTAATATCAAAATAGCAGGCCCAGAGCCTACAAAAGAGCAAAAAGATCAAGTTTTTAAAGAGGTAACCGAGACGCTTGTAAGAGTGCTTGGCAAGAAAAAAGAGGCAGTTATGATCTTTATCGAAACTCACGACGCTGGCAATATCGGCGTAGGTGGCGAGAGCGTAGAGGACAAAAGAAAGGGGATGAAATGAGCGAATTTAGCAAAGCAGACATTGAGAGAAAGATAACGCTTGAAGTTGGCGATAAAGCGCCAGAGTTTGAAGCGCTAAATCAAGATGGCGTAAAGGTCGCACTAAAGGACTTTATAGGCAAAAACGTGGTGCTTTACTTCTACCCAAAAGATAACACTCCAGGCTGCACGACTGAAGCTTGCGAATTTAGCGCAAACTACGATCAGTTTATCAAAAATGACACCGTCATCATCGGCGTTAGTCCAGATAGTGTGAAGTCGCATGTGGGCTTTATCGCAAAGCAAAATTTAAAGCACATCCTCTTAAGCGATGAGGATAAAGAAATTTCAAAGCTTTATGGTGTTTGGCAGGTCAAGAAAAACTACGGCAAAGAGTATCTTGGCATCGTTAGAAGCACCTTTGTGATCGGCAAAGACGGCAAGATAGCTAAAATTTATAAAAGCGTAAAAGCCAAAGACCACGCCGCAAAAGTGCTAGCTGATCTAGCAAAATAAGGTAAAAAATGACCAAATTTTTTAATACCATCATAAAAAGTCCATTTGTAAATATATTTGTGGTTACAACGCTTGTAATGTTTATCGCAAATATCTATAAAATTTACTTTTTTGAAGGAACTGACCGTATAGCTCTTATGCATATGGCAAGAAGCTTAACTACTATATTTTTATTAAATTTAGTTATCACACATGTTCTTTACTTGCTAAGTCGTGGGCTGTTTAAAGGGCTTTATCTAGTTTATGCACTAATAATTTTTATTCTATGTTTTATAAATTTTTTCACTTTAACAAGTTTAAAAACAGATATAAATATAGCAATAATAGATAGTGTGCTACACACAAATCCAGATGAAGCCGGTGAGTTTTTCCAGACATTTTTTGAAGCTAAATATCTAGTAGTTGCTATACTTTTGTGTATCATCTTTTACGCTATGACAAGATATAAAAGATCTAGCACAAAAGAATTTAGCCGAAAAACTATCATTGTCCTTTCGGTAATTTATATAGCCTTTGCAGCTGTATTTTTTACAAAATCAGCAATGAGAATATCGTCTAATAAAGCTGATAGAGCTATAAGTAAGCTCTCAGAACATATCCTGATAAATTATGCTTTTGTTTTAAAAAAATATCTTTTAGATGATAATTTTTTGGCTAGCAATAAACAAATTTTAAAAGATTACGACGTATCTAAAGCAGCAAATCAAAACATAAAAGCTGAGCAAAAAGTAGCAAATGTAGTCTTTGTGATCGGTGAAAGCTTACAAAGAAACGAGATGAGCGTTTATGGCTTTGGCTTGCCGACTACACCAAATTTAATGGCATTAAAGCAAAGTGGCAATGCCATAATCTATACAGATACTACCGCCCCTGACACATATACAAATGGTTCTCTTTCAAAGGTTTTAAATTTCTCAAACTATGAAAGCAAAGAGCCTTGGAGCAAGAGTTTAAACATCGTTGATATGTTTAGTCTAGTAGGATACAAAACAGCATGGATAAGTAATCAAAGCAATATCGGCGGATACTCTACAACACAAAAAAGTGTTGCAGATAGAAGTGATATCACATTTTTTGCACAAAAATTTGCATCAGAAACTAATTTTACAGGCAAAGAAACAGATGGTATACTTTTGCCTGAAATTTCAAAGATAAAACAAAATCTTGGAGAGTCAAATTTTTATATCATTCACCTAATGGGAAACCACTTTAAATACGACCTAAGGTATCCAAAAGATTTTGCAAAATTTACGGCCAATGATCTACAAAACAAAATGAACCCTGGGCAAAAAGAGAGCTTTGCATGGTATCTAAATAGCGTACTTTATAATGACTACGTGATAAATGAAATTTATAAAATTTTCAAAGATGATGAAGCTTTGATAGTCTATCTTTCTGACCACGGCGAAGCTCTTTTTGAGATAGATGGCATAAGAGGTCACGGTATGATAAATCGCTTTGTTTTAGAAATTCCGCTTATATTTATAGGAACTGATAAATTTAAAGCAAAATATCCACAAATTTGGCAAAAGCTTGAAGCGGCAAAAGATTATAAATTTATGAGTGATGACATCATTCACACTTTTGCCGACATCGTAGGCACAAAACCACTTGAATATAACGCATCAAGAAGCTTAATAAGTGGTGAATTTAATGCGAGTAGAAAGCGCCTAGTAAATGGTACTGACTATGAAAATATCAAAAATGTAAAGCCGCAATGGTAAATGACAAAAAATAATAAGGAGCAAAGATGAAGCTTATAAAAATGCTAATTTTAAGTGCGTTTTTTGCGCTAAATTTATCGGCACTGACTGAAGGTGTGGAGTATCAAACTCTAGCAAAACCGCTTAACGTGCCTAAAAACTCAGTCGTCAAGGTATTTAGCTACGACTGCCCTCACTGCTATAAATTTGACCGAACGATCACAAGAAAGCTGATGTCAAAGCTTGACGGGGTTAAATTTATCCCATATCACCTAAGCACCAAAGGCAAGCTTGGCGAGACAACAAGTAAAATTTTCGCCGCTCTTATATCGATAGATGAGGCAAATGGGACTGATTTGTTAAGCGATGAGTCTAAATTTAAGCAAGCTAAATTTGCGATCTACAAAGCAAGACACGATGAAAAAGATGACTTTAATGACGGCAAAGATAAGCAAAGATTTATCGATCTAGCGCTAAATGCGGCTCACGTGAGCAAAGACGAGTATGAAAAAGCGCTAAGCTCAGAGCGTGCAAAAGAGCTTTTAAACGAGTGGTTTGCCTCTTATGATGTAGCTAGCATTAGCGGTGTGCCAGCCTTTGTGGTAAGCGGCAAATACCTGATAAATTTAAACGCAGCATCATCGATCGATGAGATGGCAAAGACGATAAAAGAGCTTTTAGATAAGTAACTTTAGCCTAAAATTTACGGACATTTTGGGCTTAGAAATGTAAATTTAAAGCAATTTTAGATAAACTCGGATCAAATTTCTAAAAAAGAAAGGTTTAATTATGAACGCTTCAGAATTCATCTGGATGGATGGAAAACTAGTAAAATGGGACGATGCGAAAGTACACGTTCTAACTCACTCTTTGCACTACGCTAACGCTGTATTTGAGGGCACAAGAGCTTATAAAACAAAAAAAGGTCTAGCTATTTTTAGACTAAAAGACCACACAAAAAGACTTTTAAGATCAGCAAAAATGACCGTTTTAAACGTGCCTTACACGGAAGAAGAGCTTGAAAAAGCACAGATCGAGCTACTTCGCGCAAATAAATATAACAGCAACGTCTATATCCGCCCACTTATCTTTTTAGGATACGGCGTAATGGGCGTAGCGCACACAAAAGCACCGGTTCAAACTGCCATCGCTTCATGGGAGTGGGGCGCATATCTTGGCGATGAAGGCCTAGAAAAAGGCATCAGAGTTAAAATTTCAAGCTTTGCTAAACTTGCTCCTGCTGCTCAAATGAACAGAGCAAAGGCTAGCTCAAACTACCTAAGCTCACAAATGGCAAACTACGAAGCAAAAGAGGCTGGATACGACGAGGCGCTACTTCTTGATAGCGAGGGCTTTGTGGCTGAGGGTCCAGGCGAGTGCTTTTTTATCGTTGAAAACGGCGCATTGATCACTCCACCAAATGATAATAGCCTACTTAGCATCACTCAAGATACAGTCATAAGACTAGCTCACGACCTTGACATCGAAGTAAGAAGAGAGCGCATCACAAGAGATCAAGCATACACAGCCGACGAGGCATTTTTCACTGGCACTGCAGCTGAAGTAACGCCGATAAATAGCATAGATAACCGCATCATCGGCAACGGCGCTAGAGGCGAAGTGACAAAGAGACTACAAAAAGCTTACTTTGACGTAGTTTATGGTCTAAACAAAAAATACGAATCATTTTTAACATATATTTAAGATTTAAAGGAACGAAATGCCCGCTGATTTAAATGATTATTTCAACAAAAAAAAGCCAGGTAATGACAACAGGGGCTCAGGTCAAAATAACGACAAAGAGCCACCTTTTAAAAAGGATTTTAAAATGCCAAATATACCAAGCGGCTTTGGCAAATTTGGTGCGCTAGCCTACATCATAATCGCCATTATCGCGATCCTTGCTATCACTCAGCCATTTAAAGTGATACACTCAGGCGAGGTCGGCATCAAAGCCACAGCGGGTAAATATGAGCCAAACCCTTTGCAACCAGGATTTCACTTCTTTTTGCCATTTATCCAAAACATCATCGTAGTTGATACTAGAGTTAGGATCATCAACTACACTTCAGGCGAAGATATGGGCGAGAGCTTGCAAAAGTCTTATCAAGGAGCTGGAATTTTACGCAAAAACTCTATCTCAGTTTTGGACGCTAGAAATTTACCAGTTAGTATCGATATCACCGTGCAGTACCGACTAAATCCAGAAAATGCACCACAAACTATCGCATCTTGGGGTCTTAGCTGGGAGAGCAAGATCGTTGATCCTGTCGTGCGCGACGTGGTTCGCAGCATCGCTGGTAAATACACAGCCGAAGAGTTACCAACTAAGAGAAATGACCTAGCAAGGCAGATCGATGAGGGTATAAGAAAGGACATCGATTCACAGCCAAACAAGCCAGTCGAGCTTCTAACAGTGCAGCTTCGTGAGATCATCTTGCCTTCAAAGGTAAAAGAGCAGATCGAGCGTGTCCAGATCGCTAAACAAGAGGCCGAGAGGACAAAATATGAGGTCGAGCGTGCAAATCAAGAGGCTCTAAAACAAGCTGCCCTTGCAGAAGGCACTGCAAAAGCTGCGATCATCGAAGCAAAGGGTAAGGCTGATGCCATCAAGATCGAGGCTGACGCGACTGCGTATGCAAACAAAGAGATCGCAAAAAGTGTCGATCAAAATTTATTAAATTTAAAACAGATCGAGACGCAAAATAGATTTAACGACGCTCTTAAAGAGAACAAAGATGCCAAAATTTTCTTAACGCCTGGCGGAGCTGTGCCAAATATCTGGCTAGATGCAAAAGATAGGGCAAAAGCTAGCTCGGTTAGCGAAAGGTAAAAATGAATAGCGTAGCAAAAAGTATAGACTGGCAAAAGGTTGGTGGATTGCTCCCGGTGGTGGTTTGCGATCACGCTACAAACGAGGTTTTGATGCTTGCTTATATGAACGAAGAAGCACTAAATTTAAGTCTATCTAGCCGCTACGCTCACTACTTTTCACGCACTAAAAATAGAATTTGGAAAAAAGGCGAAGAGAGTGGCAACACGCAAGAGATCAAGGCTGCGTTTTTAGACTGTGACAACGACACTTTGCTCTTAAAAGTCGTTCAAAATGGAGGCGCTGCTTGTCACACTGGGGCAAGGTCTTGTTTTTTTAACGAGATAAATTTAGAAAATTTAGAAATTTCTGATCAAAAATGCGAGGTTAAAAAGCCAAGTTACGGCGTCATTGACGAGCTTTATCACGTTATAGAAGATAGAAAGCTAAATGCAGATCCACAAACTTCATACGTGGCAAGCCTTTTTAAAAAGGGTGAAAATCAAATTCTAAAAAAAGTTGGCGAAGAGGCTACAGAGCTTGTTATGGCGGCAAAAGAGCTTAGTTTTGCCAAGCAGATAAAACAAGATGAGCAAAAAGCAAAAAATGACCTCATCTATGAAGCAGCTGATCTTTGCTTTCACACACTTGTGGCACTTTCAGCCCACAACATACATCCAGATGCCGTCAAAAACGAGCTTGCAAGGCGTTTTGGCATGAGTGGCATCGAAGAAAAAAGATCGCGAGATGTTAAATAGCATCAAGCATAACATACTTTTCATACTTCAAAACGCCAAACTTATCGACTTTCTAGCCTATGGTTGGGTGTTTTTAGCCTTTATATTTATCGTGCTTTTAGGAATTTTTGTCGCGATAAAATCATGGTGGCAGATAGGATTTTTATTTATCCTAGCTGGTTTTTTGGGACTTTTCGCAGGTAACTACTACGCAAACAAATACATAAATGAAAACCTAAGACCAGTTAGCATAAGCAAAATAAACACAAAACAGCTTCAATATGTCGATGCATTGATGGTTGATTTTAACATCACAAATAATTCAAACTACACATTAAACGTTTGCAAAATCGAGCTTGGCTTCTACCTTGGCTCAAAACAAAGCACTAGAAATTTTCTAAATTCACTAAACCCTTTTGCTAAAAAAAGGATCATTTTAAATGAAGCTCTTTTGCCAAAGCAGAGCAAGCAGATAAGAGAATTTGTCAATGACTTTGCCTTCATTGACTACAATATCACCAAAAAAGCGGAGTGTTTTTGATGAGTTCAAACTACTTTACCATCGTTCATATCATCGTGCTTTTTGCGATCGCACTACTTTCTATTTTATTTCTTGTGCTATCGCTTAGAGCCGAGCGAAAACTATTTTTATCGCTACTTTTTACAAACATTTTAGTCTCAACCACGCTTGCCATTTTTTTGATGCTAGTTCTTGATAAATACACCAAAAAAGGCATAGTCGAAGGCGTAAAAAGCGAGCGAGTGTTAAGAAATGAAAGCATCGTCTTTCGTGGTCAAGTAAGAAATGTCGGTAAATTTACCATTAGCAAATGCACCCTTACAATTAAGCTCATTAATCAGCCGCTAAACAAAAACGATCTTGGTGGCGAGGCGTTTTTTAAACCAAGCGGACTCTCATTTTTCTCATGGATTTTTGGAGGCGATGAGGACGAGAGACCAAACACTGTGGCATATAAATTTGACGTAGCTCAAAATTTACCAAAGCAAAAAGCGGTGCCATTTACAGTGACTATGCCCTATCCGCCATATTTTAAAAATGGTATGAACATCACAAAATTAAACTGTTACTAAGCAAAGACGATCATAAAAACAATTTGATAATGTGTTTTATATAGTGTGCCATATTTAATATCTTTATCTTAGCCTCTTTGTGCGCTACCTCTCGACCTATCTGTTGTATCTCTTTTATATATTCGCAGATAAGGCACGATACAGCACTCTCTAAAGAGAAATTTGATAATAATTTTATAAAAACGTAAAAACCAAAATAAAGCAAATTTATCTACAGACCATGGTGGTCATTTTTGGTTTTTATGAAATTTATCATTATTAATTATGGTTGCAGCTTTGGTAAAAAAAGCCACTCTTTTTATTTTTCTATTTAGTATTTATCACTTGCTAAAATGTGCAGAGTATGTCAAGCAGTCTGCCAAGCTTTTGCATGTCGTTTAAGAAAAGCTGGTTTGATTTTTGTGTAAATTCTTTAGCTTCTTCTAGGATTTTGGGCTCTAAGATGTTGTAAGTAAACTCCTTTTTTAGTATCTTTGCGCCCTTTTTATAAACAAATTTTGCATCAATTAAACTTGCAAAAAAGCTATCATCTCTTAAGTAGTAGTTGGTGGCCGCATTTACAAAAACTGGCTTTTGAGCCAAAAACTCGCTGCAAACGCCGTTTGGTGATCTAAATTTAACACTCTCAACCACATCAGGCCTTATCTCATAAAATCTTATCTCGCTAGCTTTTTTAAGAGCTAAAACGTCACTAGTTTTGTTTAAATTTATAGAGGAGCTGTCAGCTTCTATGACGTTTATAACGCCACTTACTAGAGAGTAGGCACTTGTAGTTTTATTTTGATCAAGAAAATTTATCATGCCAAAAAATGGCATACTAGCATTTTTATCAGCCAAATTTGGCATGCTTTTTATTAGTAGCTGCTGCTTTGCACCATTTAGCTCAAAGTAGCTCACCATGATGGAAATTTCATCCTTTTTGCTAGGTGCCTTTTGCGAGCAGCCAGCAAAAAAGAGTGCTACAAGCAGCAAAACTACTAAATTTCTCATTTTATGAAGTAATCACCATCAAAGCTTACAAGCGAGTATTTTCTCTCGTTGCCGATGCTCTCTTTAAGCTCATCGATGCTCAAAAACTCCAAGCTGTCAGCTCCGATGTACTCTCTGACCTCTTCAACGCTTTTTTTGGCGCTTATTAGCTCCTCAAAGCTTGGAGTGTCGATGCCGTATCGCTCAGGATACTTGAGCTCAGGGCACGCAACTCTGAAGTGAATTTCTTTCGCTCCTGCGTGCCTTAAGAGATCGACCACCTTTTTAGAAGTGGTGCCACGAACGATGCTATCATCGATCACGACGATGCTTTTGCCAGCTAGCACGCTTGACATTGGGTTAAGTTTTAGTTTGACCTTTAAATTTCTCATCTCTTGGCTTGGCTCGATAAAGGTTCTGCCAACATAGTGGTTTCTGGTGATGGCTAGCTCAAATGGGATCTTGCTCTCATTTGCATATCCAAGCGCTGCTGGCACACCGCTATCTGGCACAGGCACGACAAAGTCAGCCTTTACCTTGCTCTTTCTAGCTAGCACCTCGCCCATCTTTTTTCTCACTTCATAGACGCTTTTGCCCTCTATCACGCTATCTGGGCGCGCAAAGTAGATGTACTCAAAAGCGCAAATTCTAGGATCTGGCTCGAAGATTTGCAAGCTTTGAAACTCGCTCTTGCCATGTTCAAAAACTATCATCTCGCCAGGTCTAACATCTCTTATAAATGTCGCTCCCACAAGGTCAAACGCGCAAGTCTCGCTAGCTACGATGTATCCGCCATCTTTTAGCCTACCAAGACTTAGTGGCCTAACACCCCAGCGGTCTCTTATGGCAAAGGTCTTGTGGCGTGACTGCACGAGCAAGCAATAAGCGCCTTTTATCTTATCAAGTGCTGCGATAATGCGATCTTGTAGGTGTTCGTCGTGGTTTCTTGCGATGAGGTGGATAATGTTTTCGGTGTCCATATTTGTCTGAAATATCGCGCCATCTTTGATAAGCTCGTCTCTAACCTCGTCTTTATTGACCAAATTTCCGTTGTGAACGATCGAGATTTGACCTAGGGCGTAGTTGGCGGCTATTGGCTGGGCGTCACGGCCTGAGTTTTTGCCAGCTGTTGCGTAGCGGTTGTGGCCGATCGCCATGTCGCCTTTTAGTGAGCTCAAGATCTCTTCGTTAAAGACCTCGGTGACTAGACCGTTGCCCTTGTGAGTGGAAATTTCGCCGTCGTTACAGACGCTGATGCCACTTGCCTCTTGACCGCGGTGTTGCATAGAAAATAGCGCATAATACGCCGTTTTTGCCGCATCTTTAGAATTTATGATACCAACTATCGCACACATCTTTTATCCTCTTTTCATCTTTTTAAATTTCATCTTTGCAGTTAAATTTCATAGCCAACGCCAAGCACTTTTTGTAAGTGGCTTGTTATCCAAAGTACCGGTATATTCGCCGTTATTTGCACCATTTATAACAATCCACATGCGCTAAAACTAAATTTCATCATCTCAAATCAACTCGCCAGCTCTTAAATTTTGACGTTTTTCACGCTCCAAGAGCAAAATTTACTTCCAAATTCTAACTCGTATCTCTTTATATCATCAAGCTTAAATTTAATCATCAAGCCCCAAACTATCATCTATCGAGTATAGGCCGCTGCTTTGATCTTTTAGCCAGATGGCAGCCTTAATGGCACCTTTTGAAAAGGTCGCTCTGCTAGTTGCCGTGTGGTTAAGCTCGATAAATTCGCCGTCATTATAAAAGCCAACCGTGTGACGACCGACCACGTCGCCGCCACGAAGCGCCATAACTGCGATCTCGTCTTTGTTTCTTGCGCCCACCATGCCGGCTCTGCCAGTTACTAAAACATCTTTTAAATTTAGATCCCTTGCTTCTGCCACGCAGCCAGCTAAAGTCATCGCAGTGCCGCTTGGAGCGTCCTTTTTGTGTCTGTGGTGCTGCTCGACGATCTCTATATCAAATTCTCTTAAAACTTTCGAAGCTATCCTTGCTATGCGGTTTAACACTGCTACGCCTAGACTCATGTTTGTTGCGTAGAGTATTGGCATAGTGCCTGATGCTAGGTGAAGCAAGTTTTTCTCGTCGTCATTTAGTCCGGTTGTGCCGATAACTAGTGGTTTTGGGTTGGTTCTAGCGTAGTTTAGCAGTGCTACGGTTGCCTCTTTTTGGCTAAAATCGATGATAACGTCGCACGCTTCAAAAAATTTAGCAAAGTCGTTTGTCAAAAGCTCGCTACTTAAATTTTCAACCTCATTTTTTTGGCTAAAAGCGACGCTTAAAGTGGCGTCTTTTTCATCTTTTAAACAAGAGATGATACTTTGAGCCATCTTGCCGCTAGCGCCGTAAAGTCCTATTTTTACCAAAATTTATCCTTTGATTTTTGGGTGAAATTTAACATAAAATTTATTATAGAGAGATTACGAAATGGCTTTTGAAAAGAGCTACTTGTGGCTAGAATTTAATTAAAATTAGCATTTTGGTAACTGCTGCGATCAGAAAAATGGATATTTATTATATTAGAGCGCACTTTTTACCTATTTTATGCAAAAAGGCGATTACACTATGTCTTGGAGTTATTTTATTAATGCGATAGAGCAAAATTTTCATGAGTTCTTTTTATGATAATAACTTTATAAATTTTTCTATGTTTAGTCAGCTACTCTGCTAAATTCAAAAATTTAGGCACTTTTAAAATATAAATTTTTTGCTAAAAATGATTTATTTTAAAAGAGAAATTTAGCCAAAAAATATGGAAATGCCCCCCCTTTTTTTTTGCCATATCCTTATCCTTTTGTGTTAAAAAAATGCAACAGTGCTATGTTTTAGAATTATTTTATTAATGCAATTTTAAAAAAATGTTCTGATAAGCCTAAAAATCAAGCACTTTTAAAATGTAAATTTTTGCTAAAAGGTTTATTTTGAAAGAGAAATTTAGCCAAAAATTTGGCTAAATTTGAGTATTAATGCAAGCTTTCTATGTAGCTCATAGCGCTAAGTGCAGCCACTGCACCATCGCCTGCTGCTACGATGACTTGCTTTGGAGCATCCTCTCTGATGTCACCTGCCACAAAAAGCCCTTTTAGGCTAGTTTGCATCTTAAGGTTTGTTTTAACCTGTCCGCCATCAGCCATTTCGCAGATAAATTTGCCGTTTTCATCTTTTAAAATTTCGTTATTTACATTTAGTCCGACAAATGTGAAAATGCCCGGCACATCAAGCATGCGCTCGCCATTTTTGGTATCAAGCACGATCTTTGTTAGACCCATCTTGTCGCCAAGCGCCTCTTTTACAGTCGCACTTGTTATAAACTCGATCTTTTCATTTTTTCTAGCTTTTTCAACGGTTGTTGGCGCTGCTCTAAACTCGTCACGTCTATGCACAAGATAGACTTTTGAGCAGATATTTGCTAGGTAAAGTGCCTCTTCAACAGCTGTATCGCCACCGCCAAGAACGGCTACCTCTTTGTTTTTGTAAAAGAAGCCATCGCATGTCGCGCATGTGCTAACGCCTTTGCCAAAGAACTCGTCCTCGCCTTTAAAGCCAGCACGTCTTGGGGTTGAGCCAGTCGCTACGATGACAGCCTTTGCCTGCTCGCTCTTGCCACCTTCAAGTAAAATTTCAAAGCTACCGTCACTATTTTTTCTAACGCCAACGACGTTTGCCCACTTATGAACTAGTCCAAATGCACTGCACTGCTTCCACCAAGTGCTCATAAAGTCAAAGCCGCTCTCGCCAGGGGCTTTTTGGCCTGGGTAGTTTTCTATCTCTGAGCTCGAGGTGATCTGACCGCCAGGCTCGCCTTTTTCAAACATTACAACATTTTTTAGTCCGCCTCTAGTGGCGTAAAGTCCGGCGCTTAGTCCTGCTGGACCGCCTCCGATGATCGCTAAATCAAGCATAAATTTCCTTTATTCTAAAACATTTATGGACGAATTTTGTTTGTAAATTTCGCCCCTTTGATGAACTATCTCAACACTGCTAGGAAGCTTTGTAATGCTTAAATTTCGCATAAGCTCTAGGACTGTATTTATATCTGAGCTTATGTATTTTAGTGTTGAGTTTGACTCATATCTTTTTTGAAAGATATCGATTGCCACAACTGTTTCATTTTTGGTTGGTAAAATTTCGTCTAATTTTGATTGATTTGAACTGAAGATTAAAAGCGTGTATTTTGGCTCTTTTGGAGTGAAAATTTCGCTTTTTTCGTAAAAAACTAGCTTCGCAAAATCAACAAATTTATATTGTGAAAAACGATAGTTGCTATACGCAAATGCAGCTGCTATCATAGCTGCACCAAAAAATGAACCAAATATATAGGTAAGAGGAAGCAGACTTCCTCTTCTTTTTTCACTCATTAAAGAAGCGAATTTAGTTTGTCAGTTAGGGCTTGTTTTGACTGCGCACCGACCATTTGCTCAACTAGCTCGCCATTTTTGAAAAATAGCAATGTTGGGATCGATCTGATGCCAAACTCAACCGCAAGATCTTGTACTTCATCAGTATTTACCTTGCAAATTTTCGCTTTGCCCTCAAAGTCTTCAGCAAGCTCCTCGATCACTGGAGCTAGCATACGGCAAGGTCCGCACCATGGAGCCCAGAAATCTACTAGAGCAACGCCTTCTTTTGTTACATCAAAATTTTCTTTTGTGAGTTCGATGTATTTTCCCATTTGTTCTCCTTATTTTCAAGATGTGGCAATTATACAAAATTAAATTTAAATTTTAGATAAATAATAAATTTTATTATAAACTAATATTTTCTATTAACTCAAAGCTTTCATTTTTTACAACAAGTAGATCGAGCTGAAAGTCCCTGTTTGGCTCATTTTTCATCATATAAAAATTTATCGTTTTTAAAATTTTCATATATTTCGCCTTGTTTAGCCTATACTCCGCTTCGTATCCTCCGCTAGTTGCTTTTACCTCAATAAAATGTAAAATTTTATCGCTACTTAGCGCGATGATGTCGATCTCGCCAAATTTAGAGTGAAAATTTCTCTCTAAAATGACAAAACCAAGCTTACGCAAAAACTCGCAAGCCCTATCTTCGGAGCTCTTACCAAAGAGATACTCTTTTAGCCCCAAGCTACTCCTCGATCCTCATCATAAATGGCTCTTCTTTTATATACTCTTGCTCTTTTAAAAGCTCGATCGTTCGCTTCGAATCAGCCTCCAAGCTCGTGTGTGTCGTGAAAAATAGCACGGCATACTCGCTCTCATCTTTTGGCTTTTGCAGCAAGCTGTCGATCGAGAGATTATTTTCGCTCATCAAATTTGTTATCTTTGCTAGCACGCCCATTTTGTCTTCGACTTTTAGCCTAAAGTAATACTTCGTCTTTATCCTGTCGCGATCAAGAAGCTCTAAGGTGTTTAGCTCAAATGGCGCTTTGTATCCAAGCATCGGCGACTTGCTATCTCTTGCGATATCGATGAGATCGCTAATTACCGCACTTGCTGTCGCGTCGCCGCCAGCTCCAGGCCCATAGTACATAGTCTCGCCAACGACCTCGCCAACGACGCTTATCGCATTTGTCACGCCGCTTGCCTTTGCTATCATTTTATTTTGTGGTACAAGCGCTGGATGTACGCGTAGCTCGACCTTACCTTCGCTTTTTTTGGCGATGGCTAGAAGTTTTATTGAGTATTCAAAATCTTTTGCGAAAAATATATCCTCTGGCGTGATGCCTTGTATCCCCTCGATCAAGATATCCTCTGGATCGCCGTGCACGCCGTATGCGATGCTAGCAAGGATTAAAAGCTTATGAGCCGTGTCAAAGCCGCCCACGTCAAAGGTAGGGTCAGCCTCAGCGTATCCAAGCTCTTGTGCCTTTTTAAGCGCGTCTTTGAAATTTGAGCCTTCATTCATCATCGAGGTTAGAATGTAGTTGCTGGTGCCATTTAGTATGCCATTTATGCTTAAGATGTGGTTGGCGCTAAGCCCTTCTCTTAAGGCTCTGATGATTGGTATGCCACCAGCCACGCTTGCTTCAAAGCCAAATGGCGTGTTTTTAGCTAAATTTTGCAAAGCATATCTGTGATAGGCAAGAAGTGCCTTGTTTGCAGTGACGACCGCTTTTTTGCGCTTTAAAATTTCACTCACCACTCTAAAAGGCTCTTCAACACCGCCCATAAGCTCGACAAAAACGTCGATATCATCGCGGTTTATGACGCTATTTATATCGTCAGTCAAAGGGATGCCAGCGTCTCTTTTTTTATTTAAATTTCTAACCACACCGATGACTGGCACTATCTCTTCGCCACATCTTGCTGCGATCAGTTTTTTGTTTTTTAGTAAAATTTTTGCAACCGATTCACCAACGGTTCCAACGCCTAATATCGCTACATTCATTCAAATTCTTTCAAATATTTTTTTATATTTCTTGCTGCTTGTCTTATCCTGTTTTCATTTTCGATAAGAGCTAGGCGCACATAGTCGTTTCCGCCCTCGCCAAAACCAATGCCTGGGCTAACTGCAACTGAAGCCTTTGTAAGAAGCTGCTTTGAAAACTCAAGACTGCCTAAGTGGCTAACCTTTGGTGGAAGTTTCGCCCAGATAAACATGCTAGCATTTGGCTTTTTAAGCTCCCAACCAGCCTGAGCAAAGGCCTCTATCATCACATCTCTTCTTTTTTCATAAATTTGGCGTATCTCTTCAACACAGCTTTGATCACCGTCAAGTGCGACCGTGGCTGAGACTTGTATCGGCGTAAACATGCCGTAATCAACCCATGATTTTATCTTTTTAAGAGCGGCGCAAAGCCTCTTGTTTCCGCACATGAAGCCAACTCTCCAGCCAGCCATGTTGTAGCTCTTTGAAAGAGTGTAGCACTCGACTGCAACATCTTTTGCGCCTTCTACTTCAAAGATACTTGGCGTTTTGTAGCCATCAAAGGTAAGATCAGCGTAGGCGATATCTGAGATGATGTAAAATCTCTCTTGCTTTGCGATGCTTACAAGGCGCTCGTAAAAGCTCTTTTGCACGGTCACAGTCGTTGGATTGTGAGGGAAATTTACAACTACATATTTTGGCTTTGGCGAGCTTGCGTGTATCGTCTGGATTAAGTTTTCAAAAAATTTATTTTCGTCTAGCTCAAATTTATCATTGTAGTGAAGTGGCATCTTTGCGACGCTTCCGCCAGCAAACAAAAACGCTTGCGTGTGTATCGGATATGCAGGATCAGGCACGATAGCCACGTCGCCTGGGTTTATCACGGCTTGAGCAAGATGCACAAAGCCCTCTTTGCTGCCCATTGTGGCTACTGCTTCAGTTTCTGGGTCTAAATTTACGCCGTATTTGCGCTTATACCAGTTGCAAATGGCAAGGCGGAGCTTATAAATTCCAGCACTGGCTGAGTAGCCGTGGGTCTTGTCTTTTTGCGCGCTTTCACATAGTTTATCGACGATATGTTGCGGCGTTCTGCCCTCTGGGTTGCCCATAGAAAAGTCGATGATATCCTCGCCAGCTCTGCGTGCTGCCATTTTTATAGCATTTACTTCGGCAAAAACGTAGTTTGGCAAACGCTCAATTGTATTAAATCTTATCTCATCAAACACTGTTTGCTCCTATTTTATAAGCTTGATAATTATCTCGTTTTTAATGTTAGTTATGTCGCTATTGTCGCTAATTAACGCGTATTTTGCGTCACTAGCTAAATTTATGGTGTAGTTAGTTTTTATCTCGTTTTCTCTTTTTAGATCGATTTGGTTTAAATTTTTATCATAAATTCTAACAAGTGGCACCCATTTGTTTGGCTCGTTTGAGATGATATTTAGGCTACTTGCACCTGCTACATCTACGATATAGACGCCACCACTTTTTACAAGTGGGGTCTCTTCGTTAAAATTTACTTTTGACGCATCAAGGCTCATATTGTTAGCGTCCAAATAAAGCGCTAAATTTCCATCAAGCCTATCAAATCCCATGATCTTAAAGCCACTTTTACTAAGCGTGAAATTTAGCAAATTTGGATCTATGCCGCCACTTTTTAGGGCTAAAATCCCATAAGAAATTTCATTGCCATTTTTTAGAGAATTTACCCTTGCTACGCTTATATTTGCATCTTCAAGAGCTAAATTTATCGATTTTACAAAAAGTGCTGAGGGGACTTTTTGCGTGCTTATAAATTTTAAATTTAAGCTATTTGAGCTAAAAGAGAGAGCATCGTAGTTCGAGCTTTGCTTTAGCCTTGAGACCAGCTCGCCAACGTTTAGCGAGCCATTAGTGTCTAAATTTTCTAAAGAAATTTGCAGATCTTTTCCACTGCTTAGTGCATTTGCACTGCTATTTAGATCAAAAGCGTATGAAAAGAGGCTAAAAAGAATAAATATGGCTAGTTTTTTTACCAAGATTTACCCTTATTCATCTCGACAAACTCGTCATAAGTTAAAAATTTCATATCGCCATTTTCTACTAAAAATCTAGCTGGACGGCTTGGGTTATACTTTGTCACTTTATCGCCGATCTTAAGCTCGATGTTGCCATTTCCGCAAACGACTAGCTGTCTTTGGTCTAAATTTATATTGACACTTTTGCTTGTATCGCTTGATGTTTTTTGACCATTTTCAAGGTTAATGATACCTATCCAAACGCGTTGTTTTGGTGTGATGATCGCCTCATTTAGCGGCTTTGTCACGTTTTGCTCTACTTTTGGAGCTGGCTGGGCTGCCATGCTAGGTTTTAGGGCATTTTGATCAACGCTAGCAGGACTTACAGTCACGTTTTGCTCAGCTGGAGCTGAAATTTTCACGCTTGAAGCGTTTGCATCGATCTTTGGAGTGTTTTGAGAGATCGTTACGTTTGTGTCGATTATATTTTTCTTCACTTCATTGACGATGCTTGATTGCGAGTAGCTAACGCTTGTGTTGTCTTCATTTAAGCTTGCGATGAAATTTTGGACGTATTTGTAAGCGTCAAAGTAGTAAGCGCCGCCAGCGATGATAGCTAAAATGATGATCCAGAAGAAAAATCCAGCCCCGCCACCACTACTTTGCCTTTGGATCGAGACATCTTCAGGCGTGTAAGAAGAAATTTTTGGGCTTACTTTTGTTTTTTTGCTCTCATCAGGCATATTTTCTTGCATGAAAGCGTCGTATTCAGCGAGAAGTTCGCTAAGATCGACGCCGTACTCACGCTGTAAAATTTTGGCATAGCCTCTCATGTTTAAGCGTGATAATTTTTCAAAATTTTTGTCAAAAATGTATTGTAAAAATGTGGGTTCAATGTGCGTCTTGCGCGAAATTTCCTTTATGCCTATCTCTTTTAAATTTTCTAGTTCATTCATCTATCATCCTATCACAAATTATCGCAAAAGCTGCACTTACATTTAGGGAGTCCCAGCCGTCTTTTAGCTTGATACCGACGCACTCATCGCACTTTGCTAGAGCTTTTTGCGGTATGCCTTCGCCCTCTGAGCCCATCACCAAAGCCCTTTTGCCAGCAAATTTCATCTCTTTTATATTTTTGCCGTTGCTTGCCGTCGCGTAGAGCTTAAAACCACATTGTTTTAGCTCGTTTAGCAGGCTAAGTCCGTCTTCAAAGATCGCTATTGGTATCTCGTAAGCAGCACCGCTACTTGACCTTAAAACGCCTTGCATATTTACACTTTTTGTAACAATAACTAGTCCTTCGCAGCCTAGAGCATAGGCGCTTCTAGCGATGGCGCCGATGTTTCCGACGTCACTTATGCCATAAAGCACGGCGATGAAATTTAGCTTTTTTAGCTCGCTAAAGTCTAAAAACTCAAACTCGCTAACGCTTGCTAAAAAGCCTTGATGGTTGCCGCCATGCGCCATCGACTGAGCTTTTTGATTATCCACGCGGATGATCTTCTTGCCAGTGCCACAAATTTTAGAGAAGAGTTTTTTATCACACTCTTTTGAGAGATAGATCTCTTCTAGGATCTGCGGGCGCTTGTTCAAAATATGTAAAAATAGCTGTTTTCCGTATATTATCATGGTTGCTTATGGTAGCTAAAGTCAAGTAAAATTTAACTTATTTTGCTTCTAAATTTGAGTGAATTTTTGAAACTTTTTGGAGAAATTTGAGCTTTTAAATTTATGATTTTATGAGCTCGTCGTAGATCTTTTTGACGTCCTTGCCAGTTATTTTGCTAAGCAGTTTTGCTTTGGCTTTTGGGGCGATATCAAGCGAGATGATCTCATCTTTTGTGATGTTTTGAGTGGCTATGTTAGCACTTTTTGAGATGACTACCGCCCACTCGCCGTTTAAATTTGCCTTTTCTAAAATTTGGGCTAAATTTTTGGCTCTATCCTTAAATTTGGTCTCAAATTTTTTGGTGGCCTCTTTTATGGCAAAAATTTCTCTCTCTGGTTCTAAATTTGCAACGCTTTGCACTAAGCTTAATATGCGTTTTGGGCTTTCATAGATCACAGCTGGATAGGCTATGCTTAGAGCATTTTGTATAGCTAAAGCCCTATCTCTGCCAGTATTTGGTAAAAATCCCAAGAAAACAAACTCTTTATCGCAAAATCCGCTTGCAACCACGCTTAAAAGTGCGGCGTTTGCCCCACTTAAAATTTCGTATTTGATATCATTATTTTGAGCGTATCTTACTAGGCTAACGCCTGGATCGCTTATACCTGGCATGCCAGCATCGCTCATATAAGCTATATTTTTACTCCAAATTTCATCACTTAAATTTGCAAAAAATTCATCTTCGTTGTGGGTGTGAAGCGGAATAAAATTTGAGATATTTATATTTGCATCAAAGCGTTCGTTTAGTAGATTTACAAGGCTTTTGCAAACTCTTGTATCTTCGCAGATAGCTATCTCGCATTCACGCAAAATTTTGATCGCGCGAAGCGAGATATCTTCTAAATTTCCTATTGGAGTAGGAACAAAGTAGAGCAAGGCTTATTTTTGAGCGTATTTTTTCTTAAATTTCTCAACACGGCCAGCGCTATCAACTATCTTTTCGCTGCCTGTGAAAAATGGATGGCACTTGTCGCAAATGTCAATTCTGATTTCGCTTTTGTTTGACTTTGTCTTAAAAGTGTTGCCACACGCGCAAGTTACGGTGCAATCTACATACTCTGGATGGATATCTTTTTTCATCATCTTTCCTTTATTATTTTGGGCTATTTGTTACCTTAAAAGTTGCTGATTATATAAAAACTAATCTAAAAATCAAATAAATCAAGCAAGAAATTTTGCCGCCACTGATATGACTGCGGTCTGTGATCTTAAGATATTTTTTGTATTTAGGCCGTAGATATTTTTAAATTTAGCCGTCTCATCCTCGCTAAATCCGCCCTCTGGACCAATTATTAAAATTTCATCATCTCTTTTTTCATTTAAATTTTTGCCGCCAAAATTTATAGCCGAGACATTTTTATAAACGTTCATTAGCTCGTCTAAATTTTTGTAAATTTCAAACTCCATTAGCGACGTTCTCCCGCACTGCTCGCATGAAAGTGCGTTTATGTAGTTTAGTTTTTCAAGGTCGATCTTGAAATTTGCCTGAGAAAATTTAGTATAGACAAAGGCGATCTTGCCAACGCCAAGCTCATTTAAAAATGGCAGTGCCTTTTCGATCGTCTTTGGATCGACAACCGCCCAAGCGATAGTAAAGTCAAATTTATGCTCGCAGTTTAGGCTGGCAAAGACAAGGCTTAAATTTGCACTTCTACGCTCTATCTCATCGATCTCGTAGATATACTCTTTATCGTCGCGTAAATTTCTAACACTTATGCGCTCTCCTGCTTCAACCCTTCTAGCTTTTAGGTGTAAAAATGCCTCATTTACTATTTTTAGGCGCTCTTCGCCAGCGTTGTTATCATATAAAAATTTCATCTAAATCCCTGCTATGATGATCAAAATGATGTCGCAAATGCCTTTAATAAGGGCAAATTTTTTAAATTTCTCTAGCTCGCCAGCAATGGCATATTTCTTTAGTCTTTTGTATCCAACGGCGCTAAGTGCGATCAGGGCTATCAAGATAAGAAGCATTTTTATGGCGTTAAATTTTGGCTCGTAACTATAATATGCCCACAAAATAAGCCCAGTTAGCACCAAAAAGCTAAGCAACATATGATAAATAGGCAAAAAATACCTTATACGAAGCACGTAATTTTTAGTTCTCACTCCAAACTGAGTAAGCGCTAGATAAAGCGCCGCTAAAGCAAGTAGCGCATAAAAAAATGTCACGTGAAATGGCAAAGTATAAGCATAAAGCGAGCTTAAGTGTTCGTTCATTTCTTCTCTTTAGGAGGCTCGTTTTCTTCGACGACTGGCTCAGGCGGCAGCTGCTCATCGATAGTTACATTTGCATCAGGCTGAGCTATCGTAACATCACTAGGGACTGGCTCACTAACGTCACTTTTGGCCTCTTCTTTATCTCCACATCCTAAAAATACGCCAGCTATAAGCAAAAAAGAGGTTATAAATTTTTTCATTAAACGTCCTTTGGATTTTCTATTTTTATCTTATTTATCATCTTTTCAAGCAAATTTTTATCTTCCCACTCGTCCATAACAGCCTCTGAAAATTTGATATCACTAAGCCTTATCTCGCCCATTTGTGGGTTTATCGCGTCTTCTTTGAAGCACTGCGCATAGCCAGTGTCGGTCTCGTGCACGATGACGCTATGAAGCTTCACTTCGCGCTCGCCGTTGTTCATCACGCTAAGCTCAAGTATCCGCTCGATCATGACAAAAAATATACGGCAAAACTGCTCTGCGCTGGGATTTAGCGGGATCTCGATCCACCTTGCAGAGTGCTTTTTAAGGTCGTTTTTGTATTCGTCACTATCGCCTGAATATATGGTCGTAGCGTGGTCAAAGCTGTCGATGATCGTTTTTATGTTTTGCTTCATCAGCCCAAAGTCATAGACCATGCCAGCGTTATCAAGAAAATTTGAGCTAAGTAAAATTTCTGCCACGTAGCTGTGGCCGTGGATGCTCGTCCTGCAGCGCTTTGAGCTACAAAATCTCACGATATGCGCATTTTCAAATCTAAAAAGTTTTCTAATAATCATCAAACACCCTCTTTGTCGCCCCAAAGCCTGATGTGGATACGCTCTGAGTAGTTAAATCCATGCTTTATAGCAAATTGCGCTGTTTTTAGGGCATTTTTGCCTAGCTCGTCCTCATTTGCGCCCATCGCCATGCACCAAACTGGCAAATTTGCTCTATTTTTTATATATAAAATTTCCTCCAGCTCGCTTTTGTCAAAGCGCGAGAGGACAAATTTTAAAAAGCTGCTTTTCGCGTTATTTTTAATAGCTAAGATGGCATCTAAATTTATGCGTTTTTGCTCGCTAACTCCGCTATTTGCTAGTTTTACGCCAAGTGCAAAATGGCAGTTTTTATAAATTTCAAATTTATCAAAATCAACCAAGATCGTGCCATTTGTCTCAAAATGCACCTCGTAGTTTATAAGCAAATTTCTTACCAAATTTATGAAATTTTCATTTTGATGCCAGATGAGTGGCTCGCCGCCTGTTAAAACGATGATGGGCTTTTGTTCTAAGCCTTTACAAAGCCCATCAACTAGGCTTAAAATTTCATCTGCGCTATATCTTTTGTGGTGAAAATGCCCCTTAAAAACGGCTCTTATGCTATCGCATCCCAAAAGCTCTTCGCCTGTTTTTAAAGACCTTGTCTTTACGCCAAAGCCAGAGCAGTTTAGGTTGCAGCCCAAAAAGCGTAAAAACACAGCGAGCCTGCCCTGATAAGCGCCTTCGCCTTGGATGCTTAAAAATGCCTCAACTAATTCTAGCTCTTTGCTCATCAACCACCAGTTTGGTAAAAGGCCCTTGAAGAGGTTTCATTTTCAGCTCCTAGAGCCCATTTGTTCTCTTTTGGCTTGTTAGCTAGCACTTGCCTTAAGATCTCGCTTGCTGCGACGATGTCGCCATTTGCAACTGCTTTTTTGATACTTAGCGCATCTTCAAAGTAAAGGCAAGGTATCAAAAGTCCTTCAGCACTTAGCCTAATGCGGTTGCAACTCTCGCAAAAGTCGTGTTTATGAGGGTCTATGATGCCAAATTTATAGCCGTCATCAAGCCTGTAAATAGACGCAGGTGCATTTGGCAATTTTTCATCTTTTGTGACGTTATATTTTTGCGAGATGATATTTAGAATTTCATCGCTTTTTAGCCCTTTTAGATCCTCTTTGGCATGCGAATTCTCCATATATTCGATAAATCTGATCTGAGAATTTCTAAATTTAGCAAACTCAAGCAAATTTACTAGCTCATCGTCGTTAAAGCCTTTTAGAGCGACGGTGTTTATCTTCACCTTTAGTCCAGCATCAAGTGCTGCCTCAAAACCAGCTAAAACCTCGTGTAAGACGCTCTTTTGAGCGATAAATTTAGCCTTTTGCTCATTTAGCGTATCAAGCGACATATTTATGCGCTTTAGACCAGCGTCTTTTAGCCTTTTGGCAAAGTGTGGCAGCATAAAGCCATTTGTCGTAAGCGCTAGATCGATGTCTGGCTTATAATCGCTTATCATCTTTATAAAGACGTCCAGATCCTTGCGCACGAGTGGCTCGCCGCCTGTGATCCTGATCTTTTTCACACCCTCGTCGATAGCTACTTTGACAAATAAAAATAGCTCTTCAAATGTCAGTAAATTCTCTTTTGGTGTCCAACTAAATGGCGTCGTAGGCATGCAATATCTACATCTAAAATTGCAACGCTGCGTCACAGAAATTCTCAAATAATCAACAACCCGACCATATTTATCTATTAGCATAAAGCACCTTTTTTAAGCTTGGTTAGAGCTTTTTTAATTTTCAATTATATGTTAAAAGATTTAAATTTAAATAAAAATTTAAGCTAATTTTTGTAGTTTAAGAGTAGTTTTGTCTTTTAAAATTAGCCCAAATTTAGGCTAATTTATGAAATTTAAGCACAAATTCAACTCGCCCCATACCCACGTGAAGATCTTTAGCGATCATGGCTGCGCTTTTGCCATCTTTAAACATCTTTAGAATTTGCTCTTCTTCGTTGATGACGCTTGGGGCGATTTTATTGATATCTCTTGTTCGCTCCTCAAGGTTAAACATCCTATCTTTTTGCTCGTTTGCAAAGTCGTCTATCACTCGCTCGATGCTCTTTATAGCGCGGATTATCGGCACGATTTTTTCATTTATTTGCTCGTTTATCTGCTCTTTTAGCTCATCTTTTACATCTTTTAGCTGCTCGTCATCATCAGGCTTAAAGCTTGCAAGTGCGGCTAGCTGTTTTTTGAGATTATAGTTTTCTTGCATGGCGCTCTCTATGGCACGCTCATACCTTGTAAATTTCTTATTTGTCTCGCTATCTTTTATAAATATCAAAGCTATTATTATCGCTAAAACGATGCCAAAACCTAAAAAAATGTAAATTTCCATATTTTTCCTTTACGAATTTGCCCTAAGCTCTCTTATCATCACACGCTCTCTAGCCGTCACGTAAGCGTTCCAGTCGGCCTCGTCCTCTTCGTGCATGTTCTCTATCTTTGCTAGCCTCTCATCCTGCGCCCTTAGATAAAGGCTCAAATTTCTCTTTGGAAAGATAGGCATCATAATCCTTGCGTAGTAAATTTCATCTTTTTTAAATTTATCTTCGCTTATTTTTATATGCGTAAAGCCGATCTCATCGATATCTGCGCTCTCTTTTAGCGGCAAGTATTGCTTGTGCTCATTTTTTATATAATCACTAAGCGCATCGATCTTTCTATGAAGCTCAATGACAAGCGTTAGCAAGACTTGGTCGCTCTCTTTTGTCTCGCCGCGTGATTTTGCACGCTTTAGCCACGCTCCAAGCGCATCTTCGTCGCCTGGCAAGATAGAGTTAAATTCTCTTAAAAATTTCTCATCCCCACTTCTGTCGCACTCATAAACCATGCTAAGAGGCGCTTTAAAAAGCCTTACTTCGCTCATAATACACTGATCCAAACAAAGATGAAAAATAAAATTCCCAAGTAGCCATTTAGCGTAAAAAACGCCCGATCTATCTTGCTAAAGTCGCGTCTTACGATCCTATGCTCGAAAAATAATATCACGCCGCTTACCACAATGCCAAAAAATGCCATCGCTCCAAGTCCAGCCGCCCAAGCAAAAAGTAGCCAAAGTATAAAAGCTAGAGCGTGAAAAATGGCTGATAAAAATAGTGTCGCCTTGTCGCCATATATCGCTGGTATGCTAAAGAGCTTGTTTTCTTGGTCAAATTTAATATCTTGAAGCGAGTAAAGCAGGTCAAATCCAGCCACCCAAAATGTCACACCAAGGCAAAGCAGCACGCTCCAAAGCGGTATGGCAGCGCTCACTGCGACCACGCCAGCGATAGGAGCAAGTCCAAGACTAAGGCCAAGTACTAAGTGCGCTAGCTCGCTAAATCTCTTAAATAGCGAGTATCCACCAAGTACGGCAAGTATGGGGAAGCTTAGCCAAAATGCGAGCGAATTTACAAAATAAGCGCAGATGACAAAGATAAGCGCGTTTGCTGCGATGAAAAGCTGCATATTGCCCTTGCCGATGCGCCCATCTACGCTTGGACGGCTTGCGGTTCGTGGGTTTAGCTTGTCGATGTCCTCGTCTTGGTATCTGTTAAACGCCATAGCAAAATTTCTAGCGCTGACCGCGCAAAGAGTGCCTAAAATAAGCAGTTTAAAGCCAAACCAAGCTGAGCCATTTTCTATCTTGCTCGCAACTATCATCGCCACAAAGATAAATGGCAGGGCAAAAACTGAGTGCTTAAAAACGATGAGTTCTGCGATATCTTTTAGCTTTTTGATCATATAAATTTCCATGTTTTTTAAAAAGTGTCTGATTTTACACCATTTTGCTTTAAATCTAAATTTATATTATCATTGCGAGAGCAATTTAAAATGAAGGGTTATGATGAGTAAAATAGCGATTATCGGAGATAGTTTTAGTGCGTTATTTACGGCACTTGAGCTAGCTAAAAAGGGTGAGGAAATTTTAGTTATTAGTAGCCAAAAAGATGAGTTTGAGAGCGGAATTTTAACCCCATTTAACATCCCAGCGCTCGCAAGAGATGGAGCAATATCTAGCTCATTTTTGGGGCTAGTTAGTAAAAAAAGCGAGCTTGATATAGCGCTTTGCCTAAATGAAAATTTTAGGGCTTGGATGGCGAATTTCACGCTTAAATCAACAAAGGCTCACGATAAAAAGATGAGAATTTTGTTTAAGAAATTTGGACAAAAGAGCTTTGAAATTTTAAAAGAGCTAAACGAAAAATATCCGCAGATAAATTTTGATGAGAGCGGCGTTTATCTCATCTTTAGCGAGGACGAGAGCTTTAAAAAGAGGCTTGATGAGACAAGGGTCGCTGATAGCGAGCAAGAAATTTTAAGCGTGGATAGTGAGCTAGCAAATTTTGGCCTGATAAATAAAAATATAAAAGGGGCGCTAAATTTAGCTAAAAACGCGAGCATTGACGTAGGTGAGCTAAAAAAGGCGCTTGTTAGCGAGCTAAATGAGCTTGGAGTGCAGTTTATAAATGATGAAATTTATGAGCTAAAAACGCAGGGGCAAGCCGTGCAAAAGGCTGTTGGTGCAGCTGGCGAGTACGAAGCTGATAGCTTTGTCGTGGCAAGCAGAAATTTAGAGCTTTCAAGCAAGCTTGGGACAAATTTAAGCGCCATTTTGGCTAAATTTTACACGATAGATCTCGCGCTAAGCGAGGGTCAGATACCTAAAAAACCGATCATTTTAAATGATATGTTTGCCAAAATTTATCCAACCAAAAATGGCGTCACGATCATCACAAATTTACAAGTGGGCGCGATCGATACGCTCGTAAAAACAGAAAAGATCAACGCATTTTTAAACGAACTAAAAAGGCACCTTGGCATAAGCGAGCTAAAAGAGCCTAGTTTTAGGGCAAATTTCGTGCTTCTTAGCTCAAACGACAAGCCAGCTCTTGGACGAGATGAGACATATCAAAATTTACTCTATAACCAAGCGTACGGACTAAATGAACTAAGCTTTGCACCGCACTTTGCAGGCGTTTTGGCTGATCTCATAAAAGAGGGCAAAAGCAACGAAGATAGCGATGAAATTTTACTTTTTAGCTCACTTTACGAGGGCTAAGCTTGTTTGGCGAGCTAGCACTAATTGGCACCACAGCAAGCGGTAAGAGCGATCTAGCCTTTGAGCTAGCAAAGGAATTTGGTGGAGTTATCTTAAGCCTTGACTCACTCGCACTTTATAAAGAGATAGATATCGCCAGCGCAAAGCCAAAGCCTTGGCAGCTGGGGGCTGTGAGGCACTTTGGAGTGGATGAAATTTACCCTGATGAGGAATTTAGCGTTGGGGCATTTTTTGAAATTTACAAAAATGCAAAAGAATTTGCGCGCTCGCAAGGCTGCCCACTCATCATCACAGGTGGAAGTGGCTTTTATCTAAAGGCGATGCTTAGCGGTCTTGCGCCAGACATGCCAAAATGCGAGCTAAATTTAAGCAACGAGGAAATTTACGAGCTAGCTTTACAAAACGACCCTGAGTTTGCAGGCAAATTTAGCCAAAACGACTCTTATCGCCTCGAAAAATGGTATCAAATTTATAAATTTAGCGGCCAAACCCCAAGCGTTTGGTTAAAGCAAAATACTAAGCCAAGCGTCATAAAAGAGCTTGCGATATTTGAAATTTTATGGGATAAAGAGGAGCTTAGAGCTCGCATAGCAAAACGGACAAAAAATATGCTAGACGAGGGCTTGATAGATGAGGCGAAGTTTTTATTTGACAAGTATAAGAGCGAGCCAAAGCCCTTAAAATCGATAGGTCTAAAAGAGTGCAAGCAGTTTTTGGAGGGTGAAATTTCAAAAAGCGAGCTAGAAACGCTCATCGCCACGCATACAGCCCAGCTTGCTAAGCGTCAGAGAACATTTAACCGATCGCAGTTTGAGAAGAAATTTGTGGGCGACTTGACGCAGACTAGAAGTGAAATTTTGAAATTTTTAAAAGGATAAATTTAAATTGTTTGGGTTGTAAATTTAATTTAGATTTAGCAGGGGGGCGAACAGCTCCAAAAGAAGCCGTTCGATAAATTTATATAGGCATGACCCTGATTTTTGGGCTTAGACTCTCTTGTAAGACATTTTCTATCGCATAAAGCGTGCCAGTCGAGCCGCTTGAACAGCCTGAGCAAGCGCCAAGATAGCGGATATAAACGTCGATATTTTCGCCGTTGTCGTTTCTGATGTCTATGATCTCTAAATTTCCACCGTCCATCATAAGCATCGGGCGGATCTCTTTATCGATGATCGATTCGATCGCTTTTAGCTGGCCAACCATCGTCATGCTCTCAAAGCTAACGTCGCTAAGCGTGTTGTTTGCTTGAGCATTTGCCTGAGCTTCAAGCCTCTCTTGCTCCATCTCAGCCCTAGTATCGCGTAAGATATCAACAAGGTAGTAGTCTTTTTTCTCGTGTCCGCCAGGTCTAACGCATGATTTACAAAATGCCCCTGCTTTGGTGTATTGCGTGATCTCCTCAACCGTATGAAGGTCGTTTAGTCTTATCACCTCTTTGATCGTGCCAAGGCTCACTCTAGCGCACTCGCAAACGATGATCTCATCTTCAAAGTGCTCTGGGTCTATGCCCTTGTAGCTTGCAGCAGCTGCCTTGATAACGTCATACGCCATAACCGAGCAGTGCATCTTTTGAGGTGGGACGGCCGGTGTGTCTGGGTTGTCACGCATAGCTCTTTCGACATCGAGGTTTGTTATCTTGACCGCCTCATCGACTGTTTTGCCGATGCAAAGCTCAGCCATCGTATCAGAGCTAGCTATCGCCGTGCCACAGCCAAAGCTTTTAAATTTAGCGTCTATTATCTTGTCAGTTTTCTCATCAACGAGCCAGTAGAGCCTGACCGCATCGCCGCAGCTTTCCGCGCCAAAGTCAGCGATGATGAGCTTTGCATTTGCTTTTTTGGCGTCCTCTTCGGTTAGCTCGCCCATGAATTTAGGATTATTCATCCTATCTTGCACTACCTTTGAGTATTCATCCCAGATAGAGCCGCCGATTAAGTTATTTTTTGCCATGTTTTTCCTTTAAATTTTATAATCCACTCTTATGCCACTCTGGGGCGTACGCGAAGGTGCTTGATATGCCTCTTAGCCTATTTACAGCATTTGTTATCTGCTCTATCGCATAGTCAATCTCCTCTTCGGTGTTAAACCTAGAAAGTGAGAGTCTAAGTGCGGTGTGGGCTAGCTCTTTATCAGCGCCGATAGCTTCCATGATAGGGTTGCTCTCTAGCGTCTCGCTCGCACAGGCAGAGCCAGTAGATGCCGCTATGCCAGCTCTGTTTAGGTCCCAAAGCATAGCCTCGCCCTCGACACCTTTTATAGAAGCTAGGATGGTGTTTGGCACGCGCTGATCTTTTTTGCCAACGACACTAACGTCAGGAATTTGCAGTAGTGCGTCTTCTAGCTTGTCACGCAAACGACGAACGTGCGAATGCTCGTAGTCCATAAATTTATTTGCTAGTTCAAGCGCCTTGCCCATGCCAACGATGCCTGGTACATCAAGTGTGCCGCTTCTGCGTCCGCCCATGTGCTCGCCGCCGTGAAGCAAGCTGCTTAGTGGCATGCTATTTTTTATAAATAACGCTCCAACGCCCTTTGGTCCGTGAAATTTATGCGCTGAAAAGCTTAAAAAATCAACGTCTAAGTCTTGAACGTCTATCTTTATCTTGCCAACTGCTTGCACTGCGTCAGTGTGAAATAAAGCGCCGTATTCGTGAGCAACTTTGGCAAGCTCTTTTATAGGAAAGATCATGCCAGTTTCGTTGTTTGCGCTCATTATGGCGACAAGCGCGACATTTTCGTCCATGACGGCTCTTAGCTGATCTGGAGTGACGATGCCGTCGCTATTTACGTCTAAGATCGTAAGATCCACGCCATATTTTTCTAGAAATTTACAAGTTGCCAAAATGGCCGGATGCTCAACTGCGGTTGTGACGATGCGTTTTTTCTCGCCAGTTGCGATCTTGTCGAAGTAGATGCCTTTTACAACCCAGTTGTTGCTCTCAGTTGCGCATGAGGTAACGACGATGTCATCGCTATCTTTTGCATTTAGTCCGGCGTAGAGCTGATCAAGCGCTGTTCTTAGTGCGGGGTGGGTTTCTGAGCCAAATTTGTGAAGTGAGTTTGGATTGCCGTATTTTTCGCAAAAAAACGGCTTCATAAGTTCAAAAGCTTCTGGATCAACCATCGTTGTGGCGTTATTGTCTAAATATACTCTCAAATTTAAAACCTTAATTCGGATAAAAAATATCCCTTTTATTTTTGATGGGATATTATAACAAAAAAGTTAAAAGCAAGTTTAAAAAAATGCTTTAGTTTTTTCAATATTTGGCTCATTTTGATAGTAAAAAATATTGAAATTCTTTATCAATATTTGTCAGATACGCCATTTGCGAAATTTCGCCTAAAAGAGCCTATTTTACTCTTAATATTAATTCTTTTTTTTAAGGATTAAAATTTAAACGCGAGATAATTAATCGTAACGTAAATATATCGACAATAAAATAAGCAAAATAAAATTTCTAAAAGGATATAGGATGAAATTTA
>OBXQ01000031.1_pt1 | contig 133276 bp, 116 predicted proteins | sample 1476641 | NCBI WGS metagenome assembly OBXQ01 (sample SAMEA2580174, study PRJEB22360) | human gut metagenome | biome: human gut; feature: human-associated habitat; material: faeces | place: Denmark | collected 2008/2010
CGGCGCAGTAAAGGTCAAAACCGCCGTGATCCTATTAACCGCATGCCTGGCCACGGGCGGGGCGGCGGGCGTGGCTATCGGCAAGGGCGCCATTGCGGCCAGCCGCCAGGAAACTGCCGGACAATCAAACGGCGGCTCCGGCTCTCCCACGTCCCAGGCCGACGTTTTATCCGCAAATGCCGGCGTATCGGACGGCACAGACACCCAGGCTGAGACCACCGCGCCCGCAGTGGATCTCTCCGACGGCTGGAAAACGCTGGATAATAACAGCGGATACGGATATATGGAAAACGGAGAATATGTCCGCCACACCTGGAAGGAAATTGAAGGGGAGGTATACTATTTTGACCGGAACGGCCGGATGGCGGATCAGCAGATATCCCTGGGACGGCAGACCTTTTCCTTTAACAGCGACGGCCGCCTGACCGGAATCCAGGCCGCCGACCATGGAGCGGGGTGCACCGTGTACTATGACGAGGACATCCGCTACAGTCTGGACAACGGCCGGCTGATCCGGGAATCACCCGAAAACGGACATCTGACCCTCTACGACGGCCCGGAAGCCCTAACCGGCTTCACCGTTTCGGACGATATGGCGCTTTGTTTTTCCGTTAACAAGCTTTTATTGATCGATGCGGCGGACGGGAGCGTTTTAAACGAATATCCGGTGGCTTCCCTGGATATTACCGCGCCCTTAAGCCTCTGCCTTTCAGATTCCGGGCTTTACCTCAGCGCCTTAAATTCTGAACGCACAGACGGAAATCTGATAAAGCTTACCAATCTGACGGTTCCGCCGGACGGGTATGAAACCGATCCTATGGACAATTACAGCCTGGAAAACATCAACCATTCCTACGGCTACTCGCCGGAATTTTTTAAGCTTCAGGCGGCGGATGGGGAGGTCTATTTTCTCCGCAGCAACCGCTACCCCACCGCAGGCGGCGTTCAGACCTCCGGTTACAGGCTGTGCCGCAGCTCAAACCAGGAAAGCACCGTCCTGATGGACGAGAATGTGGATGAGTTTTTCATCCACGGTGATACGCTCTTCTACATGGCAGACGGAGCGTTAACGAAAAAAAGCCTCTCCCAGATGGCCGCCGCAACAACAGAGCGAAATCAAAAGGCCCTGGCGGCTTATAGGGAACGGCTGACGGAATATGCAAAGATACCAACGGAAACAACCGACGACAATCCGGCTGCTCCCAGAGGATTTTGTGCAGTTGACCTGAATCAGGATGGGGTCCTGGAAGTTCTGGTGGAGCGCGGCCAATACTTTGCCACCCAATACTGCGAACTTCTGTACTACACCGATCACCTTGAACAGGCCGACCTGATGCAGAGCTGCAGTCTGGTCAATGAGAACAACGGTCTTATCCTATCAGCCATCTTCCATCAGGACTTTAATTGCACTGTCTACCATTTTGATGGAACCGGGGTACAGGAGGTGGCAAACATCTATCTGTCGCCCAACATTTTAAGTTACGAAAACGAACGCGCCGCTGCTGCCGAGATAACCCGGGGATTGGCGGATCTGGAGCGTTGGGAATATGGCGCCAATGAAATCAGCGGTTTGATGTTGAACGAAACCGCCTTTGACCTCACATTAACCGGGGACGGCGCCCGCACCAGTTATATCCCCTCATCACTCTCCCCATCTGCAAAGGAATTTTTAAGCCCGGCGCTCGATCCGGAGGAATAATCCGTCCAACGGCATGCCATCCGGGCAAGCGGCCGATTCGGAGAGAACGGGCGCCGGAGGAACAGGGACGCCAAAACCTCACCCTCTCCGGTGCCTGATATAAGTCTGAATCATGTCCAGGATAAACTGCTGCTCCTCCCCGGACAGCTCCTTTACCGACGTGTATATTTCCGATAATACCTTAGCGCTGCGCCCGGCTTCCCCGCTCTCATCCATAGGGCCGTCGCCGCGCAGCAGCCATTGGCGGTTGATTTTCAGCACGTCGCAGATGGCGTTGACCACCAGGGGCTGGGGTTCCAAAACCTTGTCGTGTTCGATGTTGGTGACGACGCCCCGCGAGGCGCCTATTTTCTCCGCCAGCAGTTCCTGGGACATGCCGCGGGCCTTTCTCGCTTCTTTTAACCGTAAACCGATACTCAAAATGACCACACCTCCTCCATACCGGAAGTGTACCATGGCAAAAACGTATTGTCAATACAACACTGTATTCTAAATCCAGTATCATTGAATTGACAAGTCTATTTTTATGTGCTAATATGTATTTACAATACATATTTCCCATTATTTAAGTATTATAAAAACATTTTCCAGGAGGGGATGGACCCATATGACCCGAGATATGAAGCTGGCCGACGAGATACTGACCCTTGCGAGCGCAACCTCTTTGGATTACCAGGAACATGTTTTAGACGTCGTGAAAGCGATGAATTTCACCCGGAACGTAGTGCAGAAAGAATTTGAAAACCGTGAACATTTTTCCGAAATTGTTAAAACCTGCGGCCGGGAACCCGGTACTAATAAATGAGACGAACAGGCTGCGGCAAAACCTGCAGCCCAAAATTTAAAAACTTAAAGGAGATCTATTATGAAAAAGCACTTTAAGAAACTGGCGGCCACTTCCCTGGCCTTCACCGCCGCCCTGGCCCTGACATTTCCCTCCTATGCCGCGGGCTGGGTGCAGAATCCCCAAGGCTGGTGGTGGCGCGACGAGGTAAACGGCTCCCCCGTAAGCTGCTGGCGCTGGCTGGACGGCAACGGGGATGGCTGGGCGGAGTGCTACTACTTCGATTATTATGGTTATATGGCGGAAAATACCACCACACCGGACGGATTCCAGGTGGACGCCAGCGGCGCCTGGGTCGTGGACGGGGTCGTCCAGACGGTCTACCAGGATCCAGCCGCCCAGGATCAGGAGGAAGAGCCGGAAGAGGTCTGGGTGGACACCACCGAGGAAAATCCCTCTTACCGCTTTTTTGAGACGGACCATTATAGCCAGGGCACCAATAAGACCCTTAACCTCAGCGACGGCTCCACCAAATTCTGGAGCAGTTACCTCTGTCTGACGGGGTACGACGGCTTCATCAAAATGGACGTGAAAACCCGCAATAAATTCCGGCCCGAGACGCTGGTGGCCAATGTCTACAGCACCAATGGAACGCTGACCATCTATGGCGACAATGACGAGGAGCTGGAATCCTTTGAATTCGACTACGAGGACTCCATACGCGAGATCGCGGTGGATGTGAGCGACCAAAGCTCTATTACCATCAAAACCAGCAGCGGTCCCCACTATATGTACTTCCAGTATCTGAAGCTGGAAGGCCAGGAGCGTTACCAGTAAACCTGGGTATCAGCTGGCAAAAACGCATATTTCCACCTTGCAAACGGCCCCGGCGCGCCTAGTGCCCGGGGCCAAACCCCCCGTTTCCCGGCCCGGGACCAGCCCCATCCCCCGAAAACACTTGACTTTATACCGGGTACATGGTTTATACTATAATCACGGCCCGGGACCTAAAAATCAAGTATTATAAAAAGAAACGGGGTTTTATTATGAAGCAGCTGAATAAAATCATGCTGCAGCTGTTACAGGAAACAAAACAAACATTTACCCGGAAAACTGTCCTATCAATCCTTCTGGGTACAGCCATCACCTCATTCGGCATTTATAATGTCCACCGTCAGACGGGTATCACCGAGGGCGGAATACTGGGGCTGCTGCTGCTGTGCAACTATTGGTTCGGAATCTCATCTTCCCTTTTATCTCCCGTACTAGACGGAATCAGCTACCTGTTCGGATTTAAATTCCTTGGCAGGGACTTTTTAAAGACGTCCATTTTTGCGACCTTCAGCCTGGCCGCCTTTTTCCGGTTATGGGAAATGTTCCCGCCGCTGCTTCCCAGTCTGGCGGGTACGCCCCTACTGGCGGCGGTGATCGGCGGACTGTTCATCGGCATCGGCTGCGGGCTGGTGGTGCGCCAGGGGGCATCCTGCGGAGGCGACGACGCCCTGGCTTTAATTATCTCCAAAACGACGCGGCTGAAGATCAGCCAGGCCTATCTGTTCACCGACATCACGGTGCTGGCTCTGTCGCTCTCTTATATTCCGGTCCGCCGGATCGTCTACTCCCTGGTGACGGTGACTATCTCATCCTATCTGATCGATATTGTCACTACCTTCGGCAGGGACAAGGACGAAAAGCCAAACTCTGAGGCCGTGCCGGAATAACAGGTACGCGGCGCGCCTCCTAAAAATGAAATTGAACGCAACGTAAACAACAACGGGCCGTTAAAATGTGCGCCCGCCGGGCGCATCAAAAGAGGACTGAACCGTCAATGGGCTCAGTCCTTTTCTGTTTCAATGGGCAGATACAATTCCAGACAATAGGTCATGGTATCCGTCTTAAAAAATGTCATCATATCGTTTGCGTAGAGCCGCCGTTTGTGCCTTAAGCCCTGGCTCTCGGCCCACCCGGCCATGCGCCGGTAGACCGCCTCGTCGGGCAGCGGCCGGGAGGACTCCATCACGGAGTAGACGCAGTCCATCTCCTCGGTCACCGGGCATTTCCCCAGATCGATGTCCGGGTCCAGATAGGGTTCGATTCCCCGGTAGAGTAACAGCTGGGTTTCTTCCTGGACCAGCCCCTCCTCCGGCGTGTAGTTGAGCACATTGTAGAAATAGGACATATCCAACCCCGCGCCCCGCGCCGCCAGCCGGAACCACTCCTTTAACCCCTCCTGAAGAGAGCCGCATTTTCCCATAATATAACACCTGGGGAAACGCTTCACCCGGCAGACGTCCTTGCTATTCTCGATGGCGTTCAAATCCCGCTCGATCAGCTTCAGCCGCGTGACCGCCTGCTGGTGTCCCCTCATCTTTGCCGTCTCCTCCGCGATCCGCTGCCGCGCCCAGGCCCTTAAATCCGGCGGGGTGGTTCCCTCCATCACCAGGCCCCCGATGTCCTCCAGACTGGTGTTCATTTTCCGCTGGTACAGCACGTACATCAACCGGTAAATATCATTTTCCGAATAATACCGGTAGCCGTTCTCCTTCTTTTGGGATGTAATCACGCCCTTTTTCTCGTAAAAACGCAGGGCGTCCCGGCTCAGACCCACGATATCCGCCACGTCTCCAATCCGGTACTCTTGTTTTTCCATACCGCACCATCCTTTATGCCTTCAAATTCATAACCAATATAAAGGTTGGCGCGTTTTTTTTCAATGGCTTGCGGGATAATGCAAGGGAACCGTAATAAAATTGTAAATGGGGCAGGCTCCCTCCGGGCTCCGGTCAGCCGTCAGAAGTACGTTCCGGAAATATTTCCCTGTTCGTCGAACGAAAGGGGTTCGCATTCCCCGCAGACCTCCGCCTGGGGGATGGACCGGGCGATGTCAGCCAGGGCCTCGGACACCAGAATCTCCTTCATATGCAGCGTATTCTTGATGTACACGATCCGCATATGCTCCACGTCCACATCCGCGCAGGTCTTGATGGCCGCCTTGATGCACTCCTCGTCGTTTTTGAAGATCATGGGCACCTTGCTGACCTGGGTCACGCGGCAGGTCAGGCTATTGGGGTAGGTCTTGTCCATATCGAAGCTGTCGAAAGCCTTTCTGGTGGACACATCCGCCATGCCCCAGCCCACCGTGTTGCCGTGGGACTCCTGGGTGATGTTGAGCACGGCCACCCGCTGGGTCTTGATCCCGCCGTGGGCGTAAGGGGTGGCGAAGGTACCGCTGACGTTGGGGTCCATGCCGTCGCCGGAAATATTTTTTCCGATCTCATGGACGATCAACACGTCCGCCTCCGGGATCAGAATCCGGCTCATGTTGGCCTTTGCCTCCAAGAGCAGCTTCGGTTCCTCCTGGGCGATGGACTCCGCAGGCACGGCCCGGACAATGTAGGTGTCGTCGTAGGCGTTTTCCACGATGGCCAGGCCGAACAGCAGCTTCGAATATTGGATAATGGCCCTGCCAAACTTGGGCACCGTCTCCGCCATGTGGCCGAAGCCCTTGGCGTGGCAGTAGTCCGCCCCCGCCTGCTTGGCCAGGCCGATGGCCAGCATCTTCATCAGTCCGGACTCGTAGTCCCCCATAAATGCCGTGTGGGCCTTGATCCGGTTCACCACGATGATTCCGTCGGCCTGGGCAGCAAACGCGTCGATCTGCACCGGCAGCCCATCCTGCGTAGTTCCGATTACCTGGGTCCCGGTGCCGATACAAAGGGGACATCCCATGGCCTCCTCGGTGATGCCGTAACCTGCCAGAATCTCCGTCTGGCCCTCCACCGTCGCGCCGCCGTGGCTGCCCATGGAGGCGACGATAAACGGCTTTGCACCGATCCGTTTCAGTTCGTCCACGATGGTCCTGACGATCAGCTGGTAATTGGTGATGCCCCGGCTTCCCACGCCCACCGCGATGCGTTTTCCCGGTTTCAGCCGCTCTGCGATCTCCGGCCGTTTAAGCTCCGCCAGAACGGCGGCCTTCACGTCCTCGATCCGGGGCCGTGGGAAGCTCTGCTTTACCCGCACCATTTTGGGTATTGTAACCTGCTTTAAAATGTCGCTCACTGCGCTCATTGTCTGTTCCCCCTCTGCTATCTGCTCAAAAATCCCCCGTCCACCGGGATAATCGCTCCATTTAAATAGTCCGACGCCCCGGAGGCCAGGAAAATCACCGCGCCCTTCATATCTTCGGGCTGCCCCCACCGGCGGGCCGGAATCCGGTCCAGAATCTCCTTGCTGCGCACCGGATCGTTCATGATGGCGGTGTTGAGCGCCGTTGCCATGTAACCGGGCGCCAGGGCGTTGATATTGATGTTTTTCCCCGCCCACTCGTTGGACAGCGCCTTGGTCAGCTGGGCCACGCCGCCCTTGCTGGCCGCGTAGGCCGCCACAGTGTAGCCGCCCAGAAAGCTGAGCATGGAAGCGATGTTGATGATCTTGCCGCCATCATTTTCCAGAAAATGCCGCCCCGCCAGCTGGCACAGTTTCCACACGGAATTCAGGTTCACGTTGATCACAAAATCCCACTCCGCGGTGGGAAATTCCTCGCTCCTGTACCGCCGCTGGACTCCCGCCCCGTTGACGATGATATCCAGCCCGCCCAGGGCGTCCACCGCCCGGCTGAAAACGTCTTCCAGCTCGTCGATCCGGGACAGATCGGCCTGTATCCCGTGGCAGCGAAAGCCCCGGCCGCAGAACTCCCGGGCCACCTCCACCGTCCGGTCCGAGATGTCGATCACAGCCACCTCGGCCCCACTCTCCATCAGCCCCTCGGCCATGCTGTAGGCCAGTCCCTGGGCCGCGCCGGTGACAATGGCTTTCCTGCCGGTCAAATCAAACAGTGTATTCATTGGTCCCTCCCGTCAGCCGAATTCCCGCTCAAACCGCAGGCAGGCTTCTCTCAGGCCCTCCGGCTGCCTAAAAATGTTGTGTACGGTGCCCACGATCACATCCACGCCCATATCCCGGCAGAGAACGGTTCTCTCGTGGTTGATTCCTCCGTCCACGGAAATCAGAAACCGGCAGCCGTGTTTCCTGCGCAGGTCCGCGATCTCGCCCAGCCGCTCCATGCTGCCGTCTAACAGCGCCTGCCCGGCAAAGCCCGGTTCCACCGCCATCAGCATCACCATGTCCACGTACTCGATATAGGGTTCGATGTGATCGATGCGCTGGGACGGATTGATCACAATACCAGCCTTCATCCCGGCCCCGTGGATCTCGTTGATGATCCGCCGCACAAAGGGCGTGCTGTCCGTGTGGAACGCCACGTAGTCCGCCCCGGCTTCCCGCAGGCGCTCAATGTAGTCCTGAGGGTTGGTCACCATGATGTGGACGTCCATGACGATCTGGGGGTACGCGTCCTTCAGCTCCCGGATCAGCTTGATGGGCATACACAGGTTCGGCACGTAATGGCCGTCCATCAGGTCAATGTGAAAAAACTTAGCGCCGCCCGCGGCCAGCTCGTCCAGCTGCTCCCGCATTTCCAGAAACGGCACATTGATAACCGACGCCGAATTAATCATTTTGCTTCTCCTTCTTATTTCAGATTTTCCGCCTCGATCTCCAGCATCCGCCGGCGCAGGCCGTTTACAAAGGCTTCCCGCTCCGGGGCGAAGTCCTGGCAGAAATCCGTGGTCAGAAACAGGTTTACGATCTCATAGGTGTTCTGCTCGCCCGCCACATTTTTTCCCATGGCCAGCACGTTGGCTCCGTTGAGCTGGCGCATCTTGAAGGCCGTGTACATGCTCTCGGAGGCCACGCAGTAAACGCCCCGGAATTTATTCGCCATGATGCTTACGCCCCCGCCGGTTCCGCAGAAGATGATTCCCCGCTCGGCCTCGCCGCTCTGGACCGCCAGTGCGATGCGCTTGGCCGCTTCCGGGTAGATCAGTTGATCCTCCCCCTCGTTTTGGCCTAAGTCCAGCACCTCGTAACCGTTCTCAATCAAGTACGCCTTAACCTCGTTTTTCCTTGCGATTGCGGAGAAATCCGCCCCCACTGCCACTTTCATAAAAAACACGCTCCCTTCTCTCTGAAAATTCAGATTTTCCTTGACATTCCGTCATTTTGCTATAGTATTATTAATGTGTAATATATTAACTACGTTAATTTAAATGAAAGGCCGATAATATGTTAGAGATCGCTCCCCGCCAGAATAACCAGTCCCTGAAGCAATATGTGTTCGCCACCCTGTCCCAGAACATCGTGCGCCTCAACCTGAAGCCCGGTGAGAAACTGAACGAGGCCGAGATCAGCGAACTGCTGGGAATCTCACGCACGCCCATCCGCGAAGCCCTGCTGGATCTGGCGGAGAAAAAGCTGGTGGTGATCCGTCCCCGAAGCGGCACTTTTGTATCCTTTATCGATATGGATATCGTGTCCCAGTTCCTGTATCTCAGGACCGTGGTGGAGCGGGATTTGTCCCGGATGGCCTGCGACTGCCTGAGCCCGGACGACATCGACCGGCTGCATGAGAATATCGCCATTCAGAAGTATTATTATGAGACCAGCAAGCCCAACAAACTGCTGGAGTGTGATATCCGGTTCCACGGGGAGATTTACCGCATCTGCAAGAAGGAGTTCCTGAGCGACGTGATCTCCAGCCTGTCCATCCACTTTGACCGCATCCGCTACCTGAGCATGACCAAGCGGGAGTTTATCCTGAAAATCTCCGAACATGAGAATTACCTTCATGCGCTGGAAAACGGGGACGTACAGGCGGCTATGGCCATTTCGGACGAGCATATGGCCCATACCTTTGAGGACTATGAGTGGATTAAGGAGGCGTTTCCGCATTATATTGGGTCTTCGGAGGGGTGAGGCGGGCTGCGCCTGGTACCCCTTAGGACAAATTAATACAGTTCATAGGTTTATTCCCATCCAACACATTCACCACTTCTTCCGCCACCTTCCGCTGCAGCGTCGTGATCGCAGTTTCCGAATACCACGCGCAGTGCGGGGTGGCGATTACATTGTCCATGTGTAGCAGCGGGTTGTCTGCTTTCACAGGCTCTTCCTCATACACGTCCACGGCCGCTCCTGCGATCCGGCCGGTTTTAAGGGCTTCTACCAGGGCCTTCTCGTGGATCACGCCGCCCCGGGCCGTGTTGATCACAACGGCCGTGGACTTCATGCGGCGGAATTCCGCCTCCCCGATCATTCCCCTTGTCTCTCTGGTCAGCGGCACATGCACGGAGATAAAATCGCTCTCCGCCAGAAGCTCGTCCAATTCCACCGGCTCCGCCCCGTATTCCCGCACCAAATTCTCGTCTGCATAGGGATCGCACACCCGGATGGCCACGCCGAATCCCTTAAGCTTCTTCGCCACCAGCTGGGGAATTCTTCCAAAACCCACCAGCCCCACCGTGGACTCGCAGAACCGGGACAGGGGCACGGTGCTTCCATATCCCCAGTCCCCTTCCCGCAGCGCCCTGGTCAGCACCGGCAGTTTCTTCGCCAGAGCCAGCATCATGGCCACCGTGTGGTCGGAGACCTCCTCCACCCCGTAGTCCGGCACATTGCACACGTAAATCCCCTTGCGGGTGGCCGCCTCCACGTCGATGTTGTTCACCCCGATGCCGTACTTGATGATCATCGCGCAGTGTTCCAGGCTGTCGATCAGCTCCGCCGACACGTCCGAATACTGGGTCACAATGGCGTCCGCGTCCCGGCAGACCGGGATCAGCTCCCCGGCGTCCTTGATCTGATAATCGCAAAGCTCATAGCCGCGCGCCCCGATGATCCGTCGCTCCGCGTCGATATTTTCATACTGGTAATCCGTGATTACTACTTTCTTTCCCATCTCGCTTCCCCTTATAAAATTCCGGTTTCCCGGGCCACGATGTATGCGCCCCTGGCCGAAAGCGGGATATCCCCCTCCGGGCAGAAGGTCTCCACCTCCCTGAAATAACCGTCATATTTGAGCACATCCGCCACCGCCGTGCGCAGCGGCTCCTTTCCGCCCACCACTGCCAGCGTGTCTTTGTCCACCTTCAATGCCGTGGAATTGCGGACCGCCTGCATATCCCCGGCGATGGTGGCCCCCAGAATATAGTTGGCCAGCTTCTTCGGATCGTTGTCGTAGAACAGCATCAGGATTCTGGCGGTAAAGCAGGCCCGGCCAAGCCCGGCCCGGGAGGCGATCTCATACCCTTTCAGCACCCATTCCCGGTCATAATTCTCCTGGGAAACGAACTCCCGATTCACCGACTTGGCGATAATGGTGTCGTTTGTGATGGAAGCCAGCAGTTCCCCGGAAATGGAGGTGAGACAGCCCGTGATCTTTCCTTCCCGGTCCACGGACACGAACTTGTTGTGGGAGCCGGGCAGAATGAACAGCATGGGCTTTCCCGGCGGGAACCGGTCGAGGATGGCCACGCTCTCCACCTCCTCCCCCCGCATAATATCCATGGCTTCGATATTATCAAAGTCAAAGGGCCCTTCCCCGTTCTTAATCCCCGGGATAAAACAGATGGGAATCGGACAGATATCCGGCAGGGAAATCTCCGCAATATTGGCGGCCAGCTCCTTCACCCCCGCGGGCGCGGTAATCCAGGGCACCACCACCAGCCCCACGTCGGAGGTGATCATCCCGCTGCCGATGATCCGGTGAATCTGGTCATAGGCGACGCCGTTGCGTTCCAAAAGCTGCTCGATGCACTCCCGCACCGCCTGCTTCAGCTTGCTGTTGCTGCCGTCGATGGAGGTGTTTCGCACCCCCACAGCCCGCCGCTCCTCGTCGATCCGCCTCTGCCCGCTGCCCCAGAGGATACACCGGGTGTTGGTAGTGCCCCCGTCAATGGTGATAATGTACTCTTTCACGATCTTACTCCCCGTCCTTCCTGGAATGTTTTACCTTCTCCTTCTGCTTGTCCGAATACACCTGCACCAGCACCGCGATCAGCAGCACCACGCCGGTGATAATGTCCTTCCAGTACGCGCTGATATGCCCGTTTAAGTTGATCAGGTTGGTGATAAACGTCACGAACAGGCAGCCCAGAAACACGCCGTGGATCTTTCCGATGCCGCCGCGCACGGACGTGCCGCCCAGCACCACCGCGGCCATGATGGTCATTTCCCAACCCTCGCAGGCCGTGGGCTGTCCCGCGCTCAGACGGCCGCAGAGAATGATACCGCTGCACGCCGCCATCAGCCCGCTGATGGTGAACACGATAATCTTGGTCCGGTTTACGTGAATTCCCATCATTTCCGCAGAACCCTCGTCGCCGCCCACCGCGTAGACGCCCCGGCCAAAGTCCTTTTTCCGCAGAATCACGGTCAGAACCAGAATCAGGATGATAAACGCGAAGGTGGGAAACGGGATCAGGCCGAACACATTTCCATTGCCCACATACTTTAACTGGGGCGCGTTGGTCCCCAGGGAAATGGACAGCTCCTTGTTGATCAGCAGGGCGAATCCCCTGGCCGCCAGCTGGGTTCCCAGGGTGGCGATAAAGGGCTGCACCTTGAACATGCTGACGATCACGCCGTTAAAGGCCCCAAACACCGCGCCCACCGTCAGACCGCCCGCCACCGCCACCGGGAAGCCGTAAGGGGCCAGCCAGGCCGTGACCATGCTGACCAGGGCCGCCAGCGCGCCCACGGATAAGTCCCTGGCTCCGATCAGGAAGCACAGGTTCACGCCCAGACCCATGATGCCCATCATGGAGGCGGTGTGAAGCACGTTGATTAAATTTTTCTTGTAGTTCAAAAATGTGGTCCCGTAGGCCGCGGTACCCAAAAAAATCAGCAGCAATACCGCGATCACGGAAGAGTTGTCGTTCAGGAACTGCCCCAAGGGCTTCCTGGCTTTCGCTTTCATCGTATCCATGTTCCGCCCTCCCCTTATACGCTTCTCTCACGCTGAATGGCCAGCGCAAAGATGATAATTGCCGCCTTGATAATGTTGGATGTGGCAAACGGGATACCGTTCATATTGACCGTGGTTCCGATGAGAACCATGATCAGGCAGCCCGCGATGGAGCCCACGATGTTGGCCTTGCCGCCCTTCATAGAGGTGCCGCCCACCGCCACGCCCGCGATGGCGTCCAGCTCGTAGAGCTTTCCTAACTCATTGGGGTCCAGGGCCGCGTTCCGGCACATTTCCAGGATGCCGCAGGAACCCGCCAGCACCGCGGAGATCACGTACACCGTAATGATCACGGCCACGGTGCGCACGCCGGTCAGCCGGGCCGCCTTTGGGTTGCTTCCCACGGCCTCCACATACTTGCCCAGCAGGGTTTTGCGCAGCACAAACACGCTGACAATGACGATGAAAATGAAAAATACGATCTGAATCGGCACTCTGCCCGGAAAGCGGTAAATGCCCAGGGTCTTGATCTCCGGGTAGCCGCCCAGCACGAACACCGAGGATTTGGCCATGAGCACCGTAACGCCGCGCATCACGATCTGCATCACCAGGGTCAGAATCACCGGCTGCACGCCCACGCTGGAGATGAGAAAACCGTTGAACACGCCGATGGCCGCGCAGGCCGCCAGGCCGATCAGGCACCAGACCCAGAAATTCCCGCCGTTGGTGATTCCCAGGGACACGATGATGCCGCAGAACGCCATCATGGACCCTGTGGAGATATCAATCCCTCCCGAGCTGATCACAAAGGTCATACCCACCGTCATAAACAAAATGGGGGTAGACTGTTTAATTACCAGCCACAGGGTGTTGAGGGATAAAAAGTTTTTTGTGACAATTCCGTTAAAGACGATCAGCACCGCCAGGGCGATCACCGCGCCGTAGCTGATAAAAATCTCTCTGAACGTCATCTTCTCTTTCTGTATGTGATCCGCCATACAACCAGACTCCCTTCCGCGTATGTAACCGTCCGCTGCCTCCGCAGCCTCCCACGCTCTATATATCGATTTGGCCGGACGCAATCACGTTCATGATGGCATCCGAATTAATCTCCTCATTCACCAGTTCCCCCACGTTTCTCCCATCGTGCAGAATCACGATGCGGTCGCATTCCCGCACCAGTTCGTCCAGCTCGGAGGAAATGTAGAGCACGCTGATCCCGCTGTCGGAAATCTGTTTGATCAGCTCCTCAATCTCGCCCTTTGCGCCCACGTCGATGCCCCGGGTGGGCTCGTCCAGGATAATCAGGTCCGGGTGGGTGGCCAGCCATCGGGACAGAATCACCTTCTGCTGGTTCCCGCCGCTCAGATCCTTGATCTTGGTGGAGGTGCCCGGCGTCTTGATGGCGATCTTCTGAATGTATTCCAGGGTGACTTCCTTCTGCTTTTTCTTATTCAGGATTCCGAACCGGCTGATCTTGGGCAGTATGGTCATGGTCAGGTTGTCCTGAATGGACATGTAGGGGAAAATCCCCTCGGCCTTGCGGTCCTCCGAGCAAAACGCCAGCCCCCGCTTGATGGCGTCCGCCGGGCTCTTGAAGCGGATTGCCGTCTGGCCCATGAATACCTCGCCGTCATAGTTCAAATCGTCCCCGAAAATGACCTTGGCGGTCTCCGTTCTGCCGGAGCCCAGCAGTCCCGAAAGCCCCAGAACCTCGCCCTTGTGAATCTCCAGGTTGATGTTCTTCAACCTCTGGTTGGCTTTTTTCACGCCCACCACCCGGCAGATCACTTCCGACTTCACCTTATCCGGGTCATATTTTTTCCTTTTATTTACAAGCTCGCTGGCATCCCGGCCGATCATCAGGGAGATCAGCTTGAGCTTAGGCAGCTCCTCAAGGGGCATGCAGGCGACGTATTCTCCGTCCTTAAATATAGTGGCCGCGTCGCAGACCTGATAAATCTCGTCCATTTTGTGGGTCACGAAAATGGTGGAAATGCCCTTCTTTTTCAGTCCCTTGACCACGTCGAACAGCACCTTGACTTCTCCGGTATCCAGGGAGGAGGTGGCCTCGTCCATGATCAGCAGCTTGGTGTTGCGCGACAGTGCCCTGGCGATGCTGACCATCTGCTGGATCGCCGTGCTCTGCATGCTCAGCTGGGCGGTCACGTCGATGTCCACGCCCAGCTCCAAAAGCGCAGCTCTGGCGTTTTTGTTCATGGTATCCCAGTCGATCATCCCATTTTTCTTAGGCGTATTTCCCAGATAAATATTTTCCGCAACACTCAAAAACGGGCTTAAGTTCAGCTCCTGGAAAATGGTGCTGATCCCCAGCCTCTGAGCCTCGTCCGTATTTCTCGGATTTACCGCTTTTCCGTCGAAATAAAACTCCCCGGCTCCGGGGTCCCGGCGGTAGTAGCCGGTTATAATCTTGATGAGGGTGGATTTCCCCGCTCCGTTCTCCCCCATAAACGCCATGATCTCGCCCCGGTGGACCTTAAAGTGGACGTTTTTCAAGGCCTTGACGCCGGGAAATGTCTTTGATATGTTCTTCATCTCCAGCAATACATTCTCTTCCAATGCGGTCCCTCCTCACTTGCCACTCATCGCCCGCGGCCTATTCCACACGGAAATCGCCCGCGGCCTATTCCATTTAAAAAATGAGTGTGCGTTCAGCCATCACACGTAGCGGAGTGCACACTCATTTTGATTATTACCAAACATGCCTGAATGCCGGTGAATTACCAGCCCGCTTTCTCCAGCTCTGTCGCTGCATTGTCAACTGTGAAGAAACGGTCGTTGGCCCAGATCAGTCCGTCCACTTCCATGCCCTGTTCCAGAGCCGCCACTACCTGAAGCGCCTGCGGCCCAAGGAGCGGTGAGCACTCGGAGCAAGCCGCCACTCTGCCGTCAATGATTTCCTGAAGCATTGCCGAGCTGCCGTCGCCGATGGACAGCACGTCGATGTCCTCGCCGGGTACCAGGCCCATACCGTCGATAGCCTGCAGCGCGCCGAAGGTCATCTCGTCGGAGTGCGTTACCACCACGTCGATCTCGTCGCCGTAAGCCTGGATCAAATTCTCCATACAAACCTGAGCCTCGGAACGCATGTTGTTGCCTACCTGGGACTCCAGAAGCACGATGTTGTCGTGTCCCTTGATGGTGGCCATGAAGCCCTTGGAGCGGTCCATAGCGGTGGTGGAGCCGGGCGCGCCGAAAATCTCAACCACGTTGCACTTGTCAGGATAATTCTGAATCACCCAGTCGGCGCACCACTTGCCCTCAGCCTCGGCGTTGGAACGGATGGCGGTCACATAATCCTCGCCCGGGGTGCCGTTGGCGGAGCGGTCCAGAAGGATCACCGGCACTCCTGCGGCCTTTGCAGCTTCCAGGGCCGGAACCAGACCTTCCTCCTCCTTGGGCGGCAGCAGCAGATAGTCGATATCCTGCGCCAGCAGGTCGTTTACGTTGGAAATCTGGGTCGCGGTGTCGTTCTTGGCCTCGTTCCACACTACCTCGAATCCGGCGCCCTCAAATGCCTCCAGCACGCTGTTGGTCTCGGCGATACGGAACGCGTTGGTGTAGTGCATCTGCGCAAGACCCACCTTCTTACCCTTGCCGAAATCCTTGGGAAGCCCCTCTAACGCCGCGCTCAAATCCACGGATTGCGCGATGGTCTCCGCTGCGGCTGCGCTGGTCTCCGCCTTGGACTCTTCCTTGGTTTCCTCCGCCTTCGTCTCAGCCTCGGTGGCTGCGGTGGTGGCGGGTGCTGCGGTGGTCGGCGCTTCCTTGGCTCCTCCCGAACATCCGGCCAGGGATGCAACCATTCCGATTGCGATTAAATAAGCGTAAAATTTCTTCATGTACCCTCCTCCTAATGTGTTTCATCACATTTGATATATTTGTATAAATGAAATATATCATTGTATTTTTGCAGAGTCAACAACATTATCTTCGATTTATAGAATATATTCGACTTTTCTACTATATCCACAATTAATCCCCCCTCTTTTTATTCAATATTGCCTAAATTTTGTGTGATTTTTGTTATGGTTTTATCAATAATATGTAATTTTCGTCTTGTTTTTAACAATGTCCCCCCAGGGATTGGGCGACGGGTGTTTTAAAAACTGATATGTTTCAGTGGAGATGATATTTTTATAAAATGCGGTTGATTTGATGGAAAGCGGGAATTCAGGTTTGACGGGATGTCCACTTAGCGGTATACTGAATACAACATAATTTACCATATTATACAAGGGGGACTTTAAGATGAAAAAAACTTTCATGACTGCGATTCTGGCAGGGCTTATGGCCGTATCCATGAGCATGACGGCCTTTGCAGGACAGTGGCAGCAGGATGCAAAGGGCTGGTGGTATCAGAACGACGACGGGACCTATTTGAAGGACGGCTGGAAATGGGTGGACGGGAAGTGCTACTATTTCACCTCCGACGGTTACTGCCTGACCGGAACCCAGACGCCCGACGGATACACCGTGGACGCCAGCGGGGCCTGGATCGTGGACGGCGTCGTGCAGACGCAGGGCGGTGAAGCGGCTGCGGCAGGACAGAATACTGTAACAGTAGGCTCTTTGACGTTTGCGATTCCTGAGGGATTTCCCGAGTATTCAGAAGACGAGAGCTGCATTTATCTGGCCAACTCAGATTCCACCACGATAATTGGATTAGCTTCTGAAAGTACGGCGAACCTAGGCTTGGGCGCTGAGGATCAAAAACTGGTTGCGCTCCTTGCCGATGTGGTGCTGGACGAGGCTATGAAGGATCAAACCGGAATCGATATGGCGGGCACCAATCTGCAGCTTGCCAACGGTACCTGGCGTTTCTATGACTACGGATCCACCCCGGTTATGGGCATCCCTGGCCAAACGCAGGTTTACGCCAGCCTGTCCGAAAGCGACCTGCACATGATCATTTTTGCCGGAGCGCTCTCCGGGGTGGACACCGCTTCCATCATGCAGAACAATCTGCGCTAAAGGCCGCTGCCTTTAGCCGTCAAATGAAAACACTACAAAAAGGAAGAATCCCGGCCACGCTTGCCGCGCCCGGGATTCTTCCTTTTTCACGTTATATGATATCTAAAACCCTCGTCCAGATTTCCATAAACTCCTCGCCCGAAAGCGTCTCCCGCCGGATCAGCTCCCCGGCAAGCGTTTCCAGCGCGCCCTGCCAGCGGGTGAGTATCTGCAAGGTCTTTTCATACTGTTCCTTAAGGACCCGGATCACCTCCCGGGACACCTCCTGCTCCATCCCCGGCAGCACGCTGCCCCCATTGGTATTTCCCAGGTAATCGGCGGCTTCCGCCATGATGGCGGCCGGGCCGAAGAGGCCGAACATCCCATACTGCGCCACCATCCGTTTTACAATGCCGGTGGCCTTGGCCAGATCGTCCCCCGCTCCCTGGGTGACGCCGCCTTCCCCGCCGGTCAGCTCCTCCGCGGCCCGTCCGCCAAGCAGGCAGCGCACCTCGGCCAGCAGGTCGTCCTTTGTCCTTAAATGCTTGTCCTCGCCGGGCAGGTTGATCACATATCCCAACGCGGATTCCCCTCTGGGCACGCAGGTGACCTTTTCGAAAGGACGGACCGCCTTGTCCCGGGACACAGGGTTTCCCTCGCCGTCCACCACGCGCAAAAGGGCGTGCCCGATCTCATGAAGCGCTACGATCTTCTTATCCTGCGCCCCAGGGATTTTCCGGGACGGAAGGCCCACAATCATATTCTCCAGCGCTTCCAGCATGTCCTCCAGCGTCACGGTGTACAGGCAGTTGTCAGCCGGAACCGGACCGGGCCGCCAGCCTCTGCCGGCCGCCAGAATCCCCGCCTCATTGACCAGGTTGGCCAGCTCCGCCGGGCTTGCGCCGTAGCTTCTCGACGCCGTTTCCCGGATGACCGCCTCAGCGGTTTCGGCCCACCGGGCGTCCAGCTCCTTCTCTTTTTGGTTGAGCGACGCGGCCAGGGCCGGGCGCAGCTGTTTTTGCGCGTACAGCCGCAAAATGTCCTCCCGCCCCTTGCGGTCCGGCAGGCCCACAGGAATGCGCCGGTCAAAGCGGCCGGGGCGCAGCAGCGCCGGGTCCAGAATCTCCGGACGGTTGGTGGCTCCCAGCACAAACAGATTCTGGTTCCCCGAAAAGCCGTCCATGCAGGCCAGAAGCGCGATCAGCACTTCGTCGGCCCCTCCCCTGGCCCCTCTCGCCTTCGCCACCGCGTCCAGCTCGTCGATAAAGATCACAACCGAGGCGGCTTCCGCCTTCTGCGCCTGCAAAAACAAATCCCGCACCCGGTCTGCGCCGGTGCTGAGTCCCCCAACCAGAAGATCCGTGGCTGCCAGGGCGATAAAGGCCGTGCGGCCCTTGCTGCAGCCCGGGTCCATTTCCCGGACACGCCGGGCCGTCTCCCCGGCCACAGCCCGGGCCAAAAGGGTCTTGCCCGTTCCGGGCGGGCCCACCAGCAGCGCGCCCTTGGGAAGCCGCGCCCCGGCCAGTCGGTAGGCATCGCTGTGGGCCAGCATGTCCACCACCTCGCCCAGCTTTTCCACCGCAGTCTCCTGGCCCTTCACATCATCAAAGGTTTCCGTTATATCCTGCTCTACTTTAAACTGCTTGCGGGCGCGTCCCAGGCGTTCCTCATTGGCCTCCAAAATGGCCTCATAGTTGTCGATCAGCTCCTTGCCGTAGGTCTCCGTCACCGTCCGCCAGACCTGCGCCCAGCCCGGGGTCTCCCCCTGCTGCCGGAAGAAACGGTATTCCGTTGCCAGACGGACGGCCAGGGTCTCGTTTCCCCGGAAATACGCGAACTGATCCGCATACTCCTGACTGGTGACGCGCCGGTAAAAATGCTCCGCCTGGCGCAGATTTTCTCCCTCCAGGCGGCCGCCGGGCAGAAGTTCAGGCTCCCGCCTGCCGATCCGGAATTCCAGATCCCGCACCAAATCGGGAACGGAGGGGATTTCCAGCTCCAGCACCGTCACCTGGCTGTAAAGTCCGGGATTGTCGTTTAAGAAGCGGCGCGTTTCCTTCTCGTATCCGGCCATCAGAATGGTGGGCAGCTGATTCTCCCGGTAAGTTTCGTACTGTTCCACCTCCTGCCCGCTCTTCTCGTCTGTCACAATCTTCGGAAGGCGGCACTCCCCTTTGAGCACCGGGAGCAGCGCCTCCAGGGCCTCACGGCCAAAATCCTGGCCCGAGGTGTTAAACAGCGTGTACACGTCGTCCAGGAACAGGACGGTTTTCCGCTCAATGGCCTGGATGATCACCTTCAGGGTTTTGGGCCTGGTGTGCCCGATATACCGGCCCACCAGATCCCTGGCGCTGATGGCGGTGCACATGTCGTCCGGGTCCGTGTCTGACCGGGGGATCACATGAAATTCCACCAGCGTGTCCACCAGCCGCTTTGCCAGCGTGCTTTTGCCAACGCCCGGACTGCCGAGAATCACAATCCCGGCCAGACGGCCGGCTTTTTGTTTCCAGTCCGAAGGCGGGCACTCCCCCATATAGCCACGCTCCACCACCAGGCGGTGCACGGTGTCCACGATGGAGGCGGCCTCCACCATGCCTTCTTCCGGCGGGAACAGGCGGCTGGATACCTCCCTGCGGGAAATGAATCCCGGAAGAGGGGCGGTAGAATCCGCCGGCGGCTCTGCCCCGGCCGGACAGCCCTCTCCGTTCAAACCGGCCGCCCCGTGGGCCCCTGTCTCCCCGGCATTTCCGGGTGTTTCCGTTTTTTCCTGCGTTTCTCCCTGCATTTCATCCGTTTTCCGCTCCGGATAGTGCGCCTCATTCTCCCATGCGCTGACCGCTACGCCAATCACGGCCGGATAGGCAAAAATCCCTCTGACCCGCTCCGCCGCCTGAGGATCGGAGGCGTCTCCGAAGTCCTTCAGCCAGAGCCGTGGACTGCGGATATCCTCAAAGCCCCTGGACGGCCTTCCTTTCACTCCTTTGAATTCCCCCTTCTCAATTCCGCCAAGGTAAACCTTTCCATCCTGCCACCGGTAGATCAGCACATAAGGCCGGGTTTCGTCGGTGTCGGGCAGCAGCCTGCGCAGATTGGTAAAGCTGTAATCCTTCTGTACCTCCAGGCAGAAATCCACAAAGGACCGCTCCCCCATTTTGAGCGGAAGGCCGGTGAAAATATGGTTTTTCACCTCCGGCAGCCGGAACAGATACGTGTAGTTGGCCGGGTCGTCCGCGGGAAGGGGCTTAAACGTATGGGGGGCGGGAAGCCCATCCTTGTTGTCCGCCCCGCTGCAGAACGTCAGGGCGACGCAGCTGTTGGAACCGCGGTAATCTTCCGTTTTCCAACGGTTTCCATTATACTGTATACAGCAATACCGGCCGTTTTCAACCTTAAAATAGACCACGTAATGTTTGTACGCGCGCATGTCCTCCATATCCCGCAGCAGCGCCAGCCCCCTGTTCAGCCACATTCCGCATCGGCAGTCAAAATTAACCTGCTCATAGCTGGTCATGTAAACGTTATTGTAGTCCACCTTGGGGATATTTTCCGACAGCTTCCAGTCCGACATCTGGTAGCAGTATTCCTTATAATTCAGAATTTCGCACTGGGATGCATTCTCTTCGTTCACAGGACCCTGTCCGCCCGGGGGCGTTTTTTCCTCCGCCCCATTTTGTTCCTCCGCAGTTCCTTCCTTCCTGATCCACAGTTCCTGATAACCTTTCAGATGATAATCCCGATAACTGCACAGCCAGCGGGAGGAATGGTAAATGCTCCTGTCGTGCCCCGCAAACGGCTCCTGGTCGATTTTCCGAAAATCCAGAAGTTCGTCCCTTTCTCTTTTTTTCTTCTGAGCGCAATCTGTTGCAAGTTCGTTTTCCCGACCCTGCCGGCGCTCCCCCTCCTGTAACGGCTCACTTTTTTGATCACACGGGTCCTTGCCCATTGTCACAGGCATATCTTCATATGATTCGTTTTTGTACTCCTCTTCCTCAGGCCTGGTCTTAGCCTTTCTGTACCGCCGGTTCTCTCCCTTTACCAGAAAATACTCGTTCGTCAAAGAACCTTCCTCGTACACGGCCATAAAATAGCCTTCCTGGATCTCCGTCCAGAGTTCCTCTTCCGCCGGTTCCTCTGCAAATTCCTTTACCACTCTGGTATATATCTTCCCATACAGCTTCTGCGCGATTGGTTCGCCGACCGTTCCCATATAAAATCCCAGCGGCTTTCCCGCCGTATCCCATGAGCACAGCTGAATCCTCCGCCTGCACTTCAGCGTAAAGCCCCCGTCTCCAAATCCCGCCTTGCTAAGATAGCAGTCGTACCCGGACAGCGTGTAGATCATCAGGTTTGTGTTCACCGACGCGTAACAATCAGCAAAATCCGATTCCCTCTCCTGGCAGTTATCCCAGGCCAAAGGAATAAACATACAGGTCTGCCCCTCAGCGTAAGGATAATACGGCCCCCCTTTGAGGCAGTCCCACTTCCGCACCTGGTAAACATCCGGCATTTCCGCTCTTACCAACCGCATTTCACTGAGCCAGCCGTTTTTCATGCATGCATTTATATCGTTACCCCAACCATATCTCCGGATCAGAAGGCTGTCGCGCTCCCCCCTGCAAAGATAATGCTGAAGCTCGTACAAGGTCCAGCGCACCGATGCCTCCGGGCGGTCCAGAATTCCCTGGGCCGATTGCGCTTCCCCATCAACGGAAATCAGAAACTTCACACCGCTCTTGGTGTGCGCTTTCTTCGCCGGGAATGGGAACCGTAACTCGAGATATTGCCGGATCGATTCTGCACGATTCCCATCCTCCCTGCCTGCGGATCCCTCTGCCCAGCTATATAGCTCAAACTCCGCATAGATGGATAATTCCTGCTGTACACCCGTATTGATTTCTAAATTTTTCCAAATCCATGCTTTCACCTTTACCACCCGAATCTGCGCCAACGCTTTGCACAGCCGCTCCAGACTCTCAATCTCGCAGCCGCCCTTGTTCTCCCACCGGGACACCTGGCTCTGGGGCACTCCCATGCGCTCCGCCAGGTCGTTCTGGGTCAGCCCGCGGGCTATTCTCAGGGCCTTGATCTGCTCGGCCAACTCCGGATCCTTACCCAGATACCCCAAAAGCTGATCATACAACCGCTGAAATTCCGCTTCATCATATGTTATTGACTCCATATCCATCCGTTCCTCCTTGTTTTAATCCGGCATATGTGATATATTGAATATAAATGAGATATATTGATATTATATATTTATTTTTTTAATGTTTCAAGATCTCATTTTCCCCCTATTATGTCAGGCGGAGTCCCGCACGTTTCTTCTCCCTCCTCCCACTATACAAAAAAAGCGGATTTTGCCAGGGGATTTTATCCATTTTCTGGAATCCCGCTGCATTTATCCGCTTTCAACTATAACTTGTGATTATATTCCCACGCTCACCGGTTCCCATAACCCGCCGGATACTCAATTCTCTGATTGGAATATTCGAAGGGCCACACGGTCTTGTACTCGCCGTCCTGGATCTGGGCGATGGCTACGGAAGCGTAGATATTATTATGGTAATGCCGGACCCCGTCAAATACATGATCTTCGAACTTGATCCGGTCGTAGGGCAGGATGATCTCCGGGCCGTCAGGAAACGATTCCCGGATATCAATCTTTGTAAGCACATCCTTCACCGTCTCCCCATCCTCGGTTCCGGCCTGCTCAAAGGCGGTCTTGAAGGTCCAGACAGCCGTATAGGATTCTGCCGAGTGGCCGTTCATATCCACACCGAAGATTTCCTTAAAACGCCGGTTGATCTCCTGCCCTTTGGTCATATCCGGATTCCACTCTACCACCGAAGTGACTCCCTCTGACATTCCCCTGGTCGCGGGGATAAAACTGGGATCCGCAAAACCGTTGGCCTTGGCGATGAGGATCGGCGGACGGTAATTCTGTTCATACATGGTCCGCATCAGCAGGCTGGCGTCGGAGACATAGCTTTCCGCCAGGACCGCGTCGGCCCCGGCCGCCTTCAGCTCCAGAATCTCATCCGTCAGGTCCGCGGCCCCCTGGCCGTACTGGATCTCTTTTACAATCTCCATTCCGTACTGAGGCGCATAGATCCTCGCACAGCGGATGGCCTCCTGGCCGATCATGCTGTTGTCCGCAAACACGGCGATGGTCTTTACTTCCTTTCCGGTCTGCTCCGCCTGCTCCTTCATGTACATGAACATATTTTCCAAATAAAGGGAATTCATGGGACACAGACGGAAAAAATACTCATTGTGATGGGTGGAAATGCTGTCCACCGTGGAGATTGCCGTAATCATGGGGATATGGTACTCCTCGCACACCTCGGCGACAATCTCCGTCAGCGTGCTCTGATGGCAGCCCACAATCGCATGCACCTGCTCCTCGGTAATCAGGCGTTTTGCCACGGCGCGGGCCACTTCCTCATCCCCCTGGGTGTCTCCCCGGATGATCTCGATGGGACGTCCGTCCACCCCGCCTGCCGCATTGATATCCTCCGCCGCAAAATCAATTCCCCGCAGAATATTGGTGCCGATGGCGGCGTTGTTGCCGCTCAGGGCGTAAATCGCGCCGATACGGATCGGTTCGCCCGTCAGGGCCGTTCGCCCGGAGGGCCTCATCCCGGCTCCTGTTGCGCCTGCCGCCTGCCCTACCGCGCTCTCTGCGCCTGCCGCCTGCCCTGCCGCATCCGCCGCCCGTTCCCCGGTTGTCCCGCCCCCGCCCGCCTGTCCTGCGCAGCCCGCCAGCAAAATAGCGGCCAGTGCTGCGGCAGCGATTGCCAACGTCCGTCTCTTTAAAATTATGGGATGCTTCATATTTATCCCCCTGTCGCCTGAACTCAATCTACCCTTATCATACCAGAAACCCCTACCGGAAATCCAGTATTTTCCCGTATCCGAAAAACTCCGCAACTGTCGGAAATCAGCCTGCCGCGTTGCGCAGCAGGCTGTCATATTCCTGGCAGTTTTATTTCCTTAATCCCTTATAACAGTTGCCGTTCGCACCTGCTCTTTACTGCAGCGGAGCCGGGTAAGCGATCTTTGTCTCGGTGAAGCTGAAGGGCCATACGGTCTTCCACTCGCCGTCCTGGATCTGGGCGATTGCCACGGAGGCAGACGTGTTGTCTCTGTAGTGCGTCTCGCCGGCCAGATCATAGTTCTCAAACTTGATGCGGTCGTAGGGCAGGATGATCTTGCGTCCGCCCGGGAACTCGCCCTGGATGTCCAGCTCAGCCAGCGCGTTCTTCACAGCCTCGCCGTCGGTGCTGCCAGCGGCCTCGATGGCGGTCTTAAACAGCCATACGACGGTGTAGGACTCTGCGGAGTGGCCGTTCATGTCCACGCCGAACTGTGCCTTGAACTCCTCGTTGATCTCAACGCCGTTTACCAGGTCCGGGTTAAACTCTACAACGGAAGCGACGCCGTTGGAAATCGCGCCTAAGTTGGTGATGAAGGAAGGATCGGTAAACCCGTTCGCCTTTGCAACAATCATCTTCGGGCTGTAGTTCTGCTCTTTTAAAGTCTGGATGAACAGGGTTGCGTCGCCGATGTAGGAATCGCACAGGATCGCATCCGGGTCAGCCTGCTTCAGCGCCAGCACCTGGGCGCTTAAATCGGTCGCATTGCTGGTATAGTCAACAGTTGCAACCAACTCGATGCCGTACTGATCCTTGAACAGCTCCACGCAGCGGATCAGCTCCTGTCCGATGGCCGCTCTGTCGGTAAAGATCGCAACCGTCTTGATCTCCTCGCCGGTTTGCTCCGCGGAATCCTTTAAATACATCAGCATGTTCTCCACGTATACGGAGTTCAGCGGGCACAGACGGAAGAAATAATCCATATCCTTGTGTTCCTCATTGGACAGTCTGTCCAGGGTGGAGATGGCGGTGATCATCGGAACGCCGTACTGCTGGCATACCTGAGCCACGACCTCGGTCACAACGGACATATGGCAGCCCATCATCACATCGACCTTTTCCTGGGTAATCAGACGCTCGGCCTCGGATCTGCCGGTAGCGGCATCTCCCGCATGGTCGCCGCGGACAACCTCCAGCGGACGGCCGTTAACGCCGCCTGCCGCATTGATCTCAGCTACTGCAAAATCAATACCGCGCAGGATATTGGTACCGATGGCGGCGGAACCGCCGGACATCGCATAGATCGTGCCGATCTTGATGGGTTCGCCGGTCAGCTCCGCGCCGGCCTCTGCCGCTGTTGTGCCGGCATCCGCCGCTGCTTCCGCCGCCTTCGTCACGGCTTCCGTCACCGCATCGGCCGCCGCGGGGGCCGCGGAAGACGATGAGCCGGAACCGCCTGCGCATCCTGCCAGCATGGAAATCGCCAGCGCCGCTACGCACAACACAGAAGTAATTTTTTTCAATTTCATGTTTTTCCTCCTTTTTTACCGTTCCGGAATTCCCGGAACTGCTCTATTTCACACCAGACTGCCAGCGGTGTAAAAATCCTTCAATGGTCTGTTTCTAAATGCCAAGATAGGCTTTCTTGACGTGTTCATTGGCCTGTAACTCAGCGGAAGTCCCTTCCAGGGCGATGCGGCCGTTCTCGATCACATAGCCCCTGTCCGCAGCGGCCAGGGCCTTGGTGATATCCTGCTCTACAAGCAGCACCGAAATGCCGTCGTTTTTCGCCAGAGTGGAGGCCACATTCAGGATGTCGTCCACGATATTGGGCGCCAGTCCAAGGGACGGCTCATCCAGGATCAAAAGCTTCGGTTCGCCGATCAGCGCCCGGGCCACGGCCACCATCTGCTGCTCGCCGCCGGACAAGGTGCCCGCGGCCTGTTTGGCCCGCTCCTCCAGCTTTGGGAACCACCCATAAGCCTTTTTCAGGTTTTCCTGGAAATGGGCTTTGGTCTCCTTGTTGAAAGCGCCCATCTGTAAATTTTCCAGAACGGTCATGTCCGTGAAAAGCTGCCGTCCCTCCGGCACCTGCACGATGCCGCTGTTTAAGATCACCCGGGAATTCTTTTTCGCCATGTCCTCCCCGTTAAATACCACCGATCCGGAAGAGGGCTTAAGCATTCCCGTGACCGCTCTCACCATGGTCGTCTTGCCGGCGCCGTTGGAGCCCAGGATGGCGACGATCTCCCCCTCCGCCAGTGTAAATCCGATGTCCCACAGGATATTGACGGAGCCGTACCCTGCATTCAAGCCTTCGACTTTAAGCATGCGCATCCTCCTTCTTCATCCCCAGATATACCTCCATAACATATGGGTCGTTCATCACCTGCTCCGGCGTGCCCTCCGCGATCTTTTCGCCGTGGTGGAGCACGATGACCTCCTCGCACAGGCTGACCACCGCCTGCATAATATGTTCGATCAAAAAGATCGTCACGCCGGACTCATTGATCTTGCGGATCAGCCGGATGGCCTCCTCCGTCTCAGCCGGGTTGAGGCCCGCCATGTTCTCGTCCAGAAACAGCATTTCCGGTTTTGTGGCCAGGGCTCTGGCCATCTCCAGGCGTTTCTGGTCAGGCGTCCCCATGTCCTTGGAAAGCACATGTCGCTTCTCAAAGAGACCGGTAAACTGCAACACCTCCATCGCCCGCTCTCTGGCCTCCCTCACGCTCCTGGCTCCGGCATGGCCGAAATAAGAGGAGGCGACCACATTGTCCAGCACGCTTAAATTTTTCAGCGGCTTCATGATCTGGAAAGTCCGGGCAATCTTCATATTGGTGTACTCGAAGGCCTTCTTGTCGGTAATATCAGCCCCTTTATAGAAGATCCGGCCCTCTGTGGGAGGATAATACCCGCAAATCATATTAAAGGTGGTGGACTTTCCCGCGCCGTTTGGCCCGATCATGCCCGTGATGCCCCCTTCCCGGATGGAAAAGGAAACGTCCTTCACGGCAGTCAGCCCCTTAAAACGTTTGGTAATATTCTGTACTTCAATGATTGGAGATTCCGCCATCTCTACGCCTCCTTCCTCTCATACTCCATCAGCTCTACCTCCTCCAAAATGTCCATGGAAGGCTTCCTAAGGATCTTTTCATCGATAAACTGTTTGGTTCTGCTGTGCATAAACCAGCCCAGGACGCCGGAGGGCCGGAACCGGATGACCGCCAGCAGCACCACCGCGTACATCAGCATGTTAATGCCCGGAAGCACGGCGCTGAAATTGGCTCTCAGGTACTCAGACAGCGGAATCATGATCAGTCCGCCCACAATGGGCCCCTCCACAAAGGCAGCGCCGCCCACGACCGCCGGAAGCACCGACTCGGTGGACTTGGCCTGGATCATCAGGTCCGGATCGATATAGCGGATATAGCTGGCATAGAAGAAGCCCACCAGGCCCGCCACCATAGCCGAGATCACTACCGCCATAATCTTATACTTTGTGGGATTGATACCGATAGCCGCCGCCGCATCCTCGTCCTCACGGATGGTCTTTAAGGCAAATCCCATTTTGGACCGGTCAATCTTTTTCATGATCAGATAAATTCCCACCATCATGGCCAGCCCCACATAGTAGTAAGGAACCTTGCTGGCAAACCGGAAATTCAGCCAGGAATCCTGGCCGAAGGGCAGGCCCACGCCGCTGGCCCTTCCGAAGAACTCCGAGTTGATGATCACCTGGCGGATGGACTCTCCGAACGCAATGGAAACCAGGGTGAAATACGGTCCCCGCAGAATAAAACAGGGGTAAAACACAATACCTGCAACCAGCCCCACCACGACCATACCGAAAATCGCAGCCAGCCAGGGATTGGCCCCGGTCTTTACCACCAAGAGACAGCAGGCATAGGCCCCAAGGCCCATATAGGCCGCATGGCCCAGGGAGTTCTGCCCCGTCATTCCGCCTAACAGGTTCCATGCCATGGACAGTGTGGACATATAAAAGGTCAGAACAAAAATGTTTAACATGTACGGCGACTTCACCATCGCGGGAATCAGGATGAACGTCAGAAGAACCAGGCCGACCAGGATGGCAAGATTCCGATGGTAAACGCGTACCGCTTTCTTACGATCCATATTATTTCCTCCTCGCTATTACGGTCTGGCGTACAACCAGGATCACGATAAATGTCATAAATACGATCAGGTCGCTGTAGGACGGGCTGATAAACAGCGCGCTCATGGTCTCCAGCAGCCCCAAAAAGATACCCGCTAAAAATGCTCCCGGAATGGACCCCAGTCCGCCTACGACTACCACGATCAGCGCCCGGAATCCGAAGCTGGCGCCTGCCGTCGGGAAAATGGTGTAAAACTGCGTCAGCAGCGCTCCCGCGGTACCCGCCAGCGCAACGCCCAGGCCGTAGGTCAGAAGGTAGATCTTCTTCACGTCGATTCCCACCACCTCAGCGCCCACCGGGTTCTGGGATACGGCTCGAATCTGCTTTCCCACGGTGGTATATTTCAGGAATGCAAACAGCGCAATGGTAACCACGATCAGCACCCCGAAGCTGATCATCCTCGGCAGGGAGATTGTCACCGGCCCCATGGGGATGTAGGTCTGGGAATAAGCGGTGCGGATCGAGCGGTACTCCGATCCGAAGATAACCAGCGCGCCGTTGGAAAGCAGCAATCCCAGTCCCACCGTCAGAAATAACAGGTTCGTAAAACTCTTTGTTCCAAGGGACGGCGTGATCAGCGTGTGCTGAATCCCGGCTCCCAGAACGAACATCACGGCCGCCACCATCGGAACCGCCAGATACGGATCGATCCCGAAAAAGGTATACAGTATGAATGTCAGGTACATTCCCACCATCAGCATCTCTCCATGGCAGAAGTTAACAATTTTCATCACGCCAAAAATAATGTTCTGCCCCATGCCCATCAGAGAGTAAAAGCCTCCCATCAGAAGTCCATTGACACACGCCTGCAAAAACATGTTCATGAACGTATTCCTCCTCTCCTGTGTCGTTTCATTGATCTAACACGAACTACCATGGCCATAGTTTAGCACAAAAAAAATAGCACTAACTTGCAAGATTCTGCACATTTCTTTTCCGGCCGCCAGGCCGGCGAAAAATATGTAGCATTATTTTGCTATGAGTTTGTGCTATTTTACTTCGCTTGTTGTAGAGTTCTAATGGTCCTCGCCCACGCCGTCCCGGAACTCCGTGGGCGTGATTCCCACCCACTTTTTGAAAATACGGCTGAAATAATTGGGGTTGGCGTAGCCGGAATCCACGCAGACCTGCTTGATGCTCAGCTCCCGCTCCGAGAGCAGCCGCTTGGCCGTCTCGATCCGGATTCCGGTCAGGTACTCCGTAAAGTTCATCCCCGCCTCTTCCTTGAACAGCTTGCTGAAATAATAGGGGCTGATGCCCACGGTCCTGGCCACCTCCTCCAGGGAGATATCTTTGCGGAAATTCTGCCGGATATAGTCCTGGGCCCTGGTGATAATGCCGTCCGGCTCCTGATTTTTAATGACCACGGCCTGGGCCAGCTCCACCATGGCGGCCACGAACTTCTGGCGCGCCGTCTCCTCCTCCCCGGCCGCAAGCAGGGCGCTCAAAAGCTCCTGATCCCTGACCGGCGCGCCCCCCTGGTCCTGTACCATCCGCCTGGCCAAAAGCAGCATCTCCATGAGCTGTAGTTTTTCTTCTTCCAGGGCGCTGGCCTGATTTTTAAACACCCAGCCGGCAAAGACCGTGGCCTCCTGGCGGGCTTCGTGCTCCATCCCCATGGAAACCGCCTTTAATACCATCTGCTCCATCAGCTGTTTCTGTTTTTCCCGGTTATCCTTCACCACCAGGTCGTCGATATGGTTCACGTTCCGCATTCCGTGGCGTAGCGCGTTGAGGGCCTCCTGGTAGGAATCAAACATGTCCTCCCAGGGCCGGACCGTCCCGATCCCGGCTTTAAAGTCAATCCCAACCGCATGCTTTAACGAGGTGACCAGGCTTCTGGCCTTTTCGATCAGCTGGAGCCTGGCTGCGTACTCCAGATTCGGCTCCACCGAAGGGATCACGCAGATCATCTTGTTTCCCATGATTCCGCTGACAAAGGCCCGGAAATACACCTTCACCAGCTCCGACATTTTCCCATAATACTTATGCGCCAGGACGCCGGACCCCACCGGGTTGCCCATGGCCGCGCCCTCCCTGGCGTTGCCCCACTCAAGAGCCATGATGATGCCGTAGTCCTCCTCCAGGTTTAACAGGCTCCGGTACTGCTCCCCGCTGTCCTCATATTCATTCTGAATGATCAGGCTGATGACGAACCCATTTTCAATAATGGGAATCACCGCCTCCATCTTTTCCTTCACCAGGAGATCGTCCCTGCGCTTCTGCCGCTCCTGGTCAATGGTGTGCATCATGCCGGTCAGGCGCTCCACGATCACCTTTTTATTGATGGGCTTCATCAGGTAATCCACCGCCCCCAGGCGCAGCGCCTCCTTGGCATAATCAAAATTATCATAAGCCGTCAGGATCAGAGTCTTGACCCTGGGATTCTGGGCGCGGATTTCCTCCATGGCCTTCAGCCCATTGATGCCCGGCATCTGGATATCCAGAAGGGCCATGTCCGGCTGAAAGCTCTCCGCAATCTCAATGGCCTGCCGCCCGTTCTTGGCAATGGCGACCTGGCACTCGCTGCCGAAGTTCTTTTCTATGATGTACTGAAGGGAGTCTGTTACAATCCCCTCGTCATCTGCTATCAGAATCTTGTACATTGCCTGCTCCTTTATCTGTTACAGCGTTTCCGCGGCTTCGGTTCCGGCATCTGCCCCGGCTGCGGCCCCCGCCTCGCCTGCGGCTCCCGCCAAAGCCCCGGCAGCTCCCCGGAGGACCGGCACCCGTATGGTCACGGAGGCGCCTTTTCCCTCTCCGCCGCTCTCCACCGCCATCACGTCCACCCGGTCAAAATACAGCCGCAGCCGTTCCCGGACGTTGGCGAGACCCACGCCGTTGCCTGAATCGTGCTTATCCTCCTGAGGCGGGATATTACCGGTATTTAAATTCTCCAGCGTCTCTTTCGATATGCCCATGCCGTTATCCCGGATGCAGATCACGGCCTCCCCGTTCTCCTGGCCTATGGAAAACCAGATCCGTTTTTCCCACTCCACGCCGCCCAGCCCGTGGCGCAGGGCGTTTTCAATCACCGGCTGCAGCACCATACCCGGAAACCGGATGTCCAGAAGCCTGGCGTCGATTGACTTTTCCAGATGGATCTCATTGGAATACCGCACATTCATGATGTACATATAGCTGTCGATCAGCTCGATCTCCTCCCCCAGCGTGGAAACCTCCCCGTTGCTCTTTAAGCGGTACCGGAAGAAAGAGGCCATGTTCTCGATAAACGCGTAGGTACGTTCCGCATCCTCCATCATGGCCAGCTGCTGCCCCGCATTTAAGGTGTTGAACAGAAAATGGGGATTGATCTGCGCCTGGTAATATTTGAGCTGCGCGTCCTTGAGCAGGTTTTCCATGGCCAGCTCCCGCTCCTTCATCCGAATCTCCATTTCCATGCTCTCCCGGATCCGCCGGATATAGTCGTTGATGCTGGCGATCATCTGGTTAAATGCCACCGTCACGGTGCCAACCTCATCCCCGCTCTCCGGCTCCTCCAGGGAGATGCCGAAATTCCCGCGCCCCACCTCCTTTGCCTTTCCCGCCAGCTTTTCCAGGGGCCGGGTGAAGGTCCCGATCATACGGTACAGCAGCGCCATCAGGCAGCAGGTGACGCCAATCAGCACCGCGATCATAAATACTTCCAGATACCGCAGATACCGGTACAGCACGTCGTAATTTTCCGAATTGGCCTTAAATCTCAAGTCGTCCAGCCCGCGTATGTATGCCTGAAGATACGTGTATAGCTTCTGAATCTCCTCATAGCTTGCCTTGTAGGAAGTCACGTCATGGCGCTTTTTGGCTTGTATGGCCTCGTCGGTCAGCTCCAGCCAGGAAAGGGCAAGACTGCGGATATTGCGCTCCATGCGCCGGGCCGGATGGTCGGTAATGGTATCGTCAATCTCCTCTACCATCGCCTCAAACACGTTCCGGTTGCGTTCAAACGCATCCAGGGCCTCCTGGCTTTGGATATTCAGATATTGATACACGTTGCTCTCCAGCTCCGTCAAAAGCCCCTCCAGCTCTCCCAGGCGGATATTCGTGGCGTACACCTGATCCATATTTTTCACAATGGTATCGATGCGGCCAAACAGAAGGAGATTGATCCCAAGGGAAACCGCCATGGTGATGATGACCGGAAGGATCAGCTTGGTACGCAGGGACTGGTTTGAAAAATACTTATTTTTCCAAAACCGGCGTTTCTCCATCCCGGACCTCCCTTCTGTACTCCGCGGCCAGGGGCCGGTCCACCAGCATCGTGTCCACCTCCGTATAGTAGCTGACCATATGGTACTTCAGATAGGTCATAAGGGCCTCCACGCTCATGCGCCCCATGGCCTCCGCGTCAATGGTGATCGTGGAGTCGATATACCCCTCCTCGATGCCCTCCAGGATCGCGTCCGTAACATAGCTGCCGATCACCTTGATCCGGTCCGACAGCCCCCTGTCGTAGATCATCTGGCAGGTGGACTGGGTGATAACCTCGTCCAGGCAGATGATCATATCCGGCTGTTCCACCATTCCCTCCACAATGTCGTGGATCACGTCCTCTGCGTTGTTTAACCCCTTATCATCCCGGATAATCCTGAAATCAAAGCGGATCTGCTCCTGCTGAACCGTATTCTGAAGTCCCTGGCGGAACCAGTTCCGGCTGGTCTCGTTAAACCTCGCCCCCGGGAACAGCACAGTCACCAGCCGGGTACTCTCATCGGCCAGTTTCAGCACCCGTTTCCCGAATTCCTGTCCCAGGAAATAGTCGTTGATCCCCACAAAGCCCTGCCGCCTGGAGCCCTGGACATCCTTCTGCATGGTGATCACCGGAATCCCAAGGCTGCACGCCTTGTCGATCATCTCCTCGCTCACTTTCCCGTCCGTTGGCCGCAGAAGGATCCCGTCCACCCCTTCATAGATGGCCACATTGATGGCATCCTCCATGGAGAACCGGTCCACCAGCCCCTCGTCGATCTGCTCCACATAGGCCCCGTACTCCCGGCCTTCCGCCACCGCGCCCTGATATACGTTCTCCCAAAAGGAATTATCCGTATCATCGGATATGATGGCAATATGATAGTCATAGGAGCTGTAGGCCGCCTCCACCGCCGATTGGTTTTCCAGCAGCAGAAAATAGCCGGCAAACATGGCGGCAACCGCCGCTCCCAGGAGGATGCCCGCTGTTGCGTATAATTTTTTCGTAAGAACCGGTTTCTTTTTAGGATCTGTTTCCATGGTATTCACTCCTGCGGATTATTCGTACAGCCTCAGTCAGTCAACTATAAGTATAACATGAATCAGCTAAAATCCAAACGGTATCTGACCGGCGATTTGAATTGGCGGCAAAATACTGCATTGAAAAAAGCGGCCCCGGGACAGTTTTTCACTGTCCCGGAACCGCCTGTAGTCTTGGTTCTCTATTCCTCTGTCTTTATTCCGCCGTGTTTCCCATCAGGCTGTCCATCACCCGCTCCACCGTGCTGATCTCAGTGGCCCGGCAGGCGTTGCTGCCGCAGAACAGCAGCGCGTTGTCGTTATCTCCCCGGGCCGCGTTCACCAAAGCCTGGGTAATACAGTAGGGGATCTTTGCGATATCGCACTTTTCCAGACACCGGTAACAGTGCGGAATCGCGGGGCGTATCCCGTCTCCCACCGCGGTGAGGAAGCTGTTCTTGATCGCCCGACCCGGCATACCCACCGGACTCTTGGTGATCACGATGTCCGCTTTTCCAGCGGCAATGTACGCCTGCTTGTAGACCTCCGGCGCGTCGCACTCCTGGGTGGTCACGAAGCGGGTCGCCACCTGAACGCCGTCCGCGCCCAGCCCGATCTGGTGCATCACGTCCTCATGGGTGTAAATACCCCCGGCCACCACAACCGGGATATGACGCCCGTACTTGTCCCCGTACTCCTTCACCACCTTGAGAATGGCCTTTATCTCCTGGTCATAGGCCGCCTGATCGTAGCTGGACGGCACATCGTCCGTGTCGGCCCCGTACCGGGTCAGCTGATCCAGGGAAAAGCCCAGGTGACCGCCTGCCAGCGGGCCTTCCACCACCACCAGGTCCGGCGCGGTGTGGCATTTCCGGTCCCACATCTTACAGATGACCATGGCGGACTTGGCAGTGGAGACGATGGGCGCCAGCTTGATCCGGCGCTTGGGGGTCTCTTCCATCTCCCGGTAGGCCTCCTCCACATACTCCGGCAGGGACACGGGAAGCCCCGCGCCGGAGATGATGATATCCGCTCCGGCCTTGACGGCCTCCTTCACCCAGCGGTCATAGTGCTTGGTGGCTACCATGATATTAAAACCGATGGCTCCCTCCGGGGCAATCTCCCGGGCCAGCTTCATTTCCTTGTGAATGGCGCGGGCGTTGGCCTCCTCGGGATTTTCGGCAAAATCCGGCTCCGTGAACCCGATCTGAGCGGCGGAGATAATCCCCATACCGCCAGCCTTGGCGACGGCCCCGGCCAGCCTGTGCAGGCTGATTCCGACGCCCATCCCTCCCTGGATAATCGGTTTCTCAACAACTAAATCGCCAATTACTAACGGTCTCAACTCTTCCATCACATTCTCCTAAATCGGTCGTACCGGTGGTTTGCCAGCTCCTCTCCGCTCATGGCCCCGTAGGTCTTGAAGAAATCCTCCATGGCCACGTCCATAAGCTCGGCCAGCCGGAACAAGTTTTCCTTGCTGGCAGGCTGCTCTTCCGGAATGATCCGCTCAATCAACTTCAAGTTCTGTAAATCTTTGGCCGTCACCTTCATGACCTTGGCCGCGTCCGGCGCTTTCTTACTGTCCTTGTACAGGATGGAGGCGAACCCTTCCGGGGAAAGGATGGAGTAGATGGCGTTTTCCAGCATCCACACCTCGTTCGCCACAGCCATAGCCAGCGCGCCGCCGCTTCCGCCCTCGCCGATCACCATAGAGAGCACGGGCACCGTCAGGGAAGCCATCTCGAACAGGTTGCGGGCAATGGCCTCGCCCTGCCCCCGCTCCTCAGCCTCCAGGCCGCAAAACGCGCCGGGAGTGTCCACAAAACAGACCACCGGCCGGTTGAAGGTCTCCGCCTGCTTCATCAGCCGGAGGGCCTTGCGGTATCCGTCCGGAGACGGCATTCCGAAGTTGCGCTTGATGTTTTCCTTGGTATTCTTGCCCTTCTGCTGGCCGATCACAGTCACCGGCATGCCGTGGAACATGGCGATGCCGCCCACAATGGCCCCGTCGTCCTTAAAATACCGGTCGCCGTGGAACTCAATGAACTCGTCAAAGATCGCGTTGATATAGTCCGTCGCCACCGGGCGGTCTGATTTCCGGGACAAAAGCACTGTATCCCAGGCGGTTTTTCCACCGTCCTGGCCGGATTTTCCCTTTTTATCCACAGAAACCGCCTTCTCATCCTTCCCGGAATGTGCATGAGCCGCGGCCAGCGCAGGTCTTGCAGCCCTGGGAACCATGGCGTGCTTTTGGTGCATGAACAGAATCTGGCCGATCACCTTCTTCTGATCCCTGCGCTCCACGATTTTGTCCACAAAGCCGTGGTCCAGCAGGAACTCGGACCGCTGGAAGCCTTCAGGCAGCTTCTGGCCGATGGTCTGCTCGATCACCCGGGGACCGGCAAAACCGATCAGCGCTCCCGGCTCCGCAAGAATAATGTCGCCCAGCATTGCGAAACTGGCCGTCACGCCGCCGGTGGTGGGATCGGTGAGCACGCTGACGAACAGCTGTCCGGCCTCGTGGTGGCGCTTTAACGCCGCGGAGGTCTTGGCCATCTGCATCAGGGACACGATTCCCTCCTGCATCCGGGCGCCGCCGGAACAGGCAAAGAGAACCACCGGAAGCTGCTCTTTTGTGGCCCGCTCCACCGCATCCGTGATCTTCTCGCCCACCACATGGCCCATGCTGCTCATGATGAACCGGGCGTCGCAGACGCCGATCACAGCCGGGCTGCCGTCCACCGTGCATTTGCCGGTGACCACGGCCTCATTTAACCGGCTCTTCTCCCGGGCCGCCTGAAGCTTCTTCTCGTACCCCGGAAATTCCAGGGGATTGGAAACCGGCATATCCTGATTCCACTCCTCAAAGGAACCCTCGTCCGCGATCATCTCGATGCGGCGGTATGCGTGGACGCGGAAATACCCGCTGCATTTCGGACACACATAGTAATTGTTGACAACATCCTCCACATAGATCGGCTGTCCGCACTTGTTGCATTTGCGCCACAGGCCCTCCGGAATGTTGGGCTCTGCGCCCTCGTTCCCCTCCTGCGGTTTGTATTTTGCATCGATCCTGGTATATGTCTTTTTAAACATATTCCGCAGCATTGGCAATCCCCTTCCTTTCTATATCCCGAAGCGCGGCCGGAAATCCGTTTCCGCCGTCCGCTCCCTATCGCACGTAATCCGGGAAATATTTCTCAATAAATCCGGTGTCCGTGTTTCCCTCCTGGAACGCCTCGTTCTCCAATATCTCGTACTGGAAATTCACGTTGGTCTCGATGCCCTCGATGACCAACTCGCCCAGGGCGCTTCTCATCTTTGCGATGGCCGAGGCCCGGTCCTTGTCGTAAACGATCAGCTTCATCAGCATGGAATCGTAGTTGGCGGGCACCTTGTAATCGCTGTAGATGTGAGAGTCCACCCGAACGCCGTTTCCGCCCGGCGCGTGGACGTTGGTGATCAGTCCCGGACAGGGCATGAAGTTCTTCGACGGGTTCTCGGCGTTGATCCGGCACTCGATGGCGTGGCCCTTGATGACCACGTCCTCCTGGCTCACGCTGAGTTTTTCTCCCGCCGCGACGCGAATCTGCTCTTTAATCAGGTCCATTCCGGTCACCATCTCGGTCACCGGGTGCTCCACCTGGATTCGGGTGTTCATTTCCATAAAATAGAAATCTTTGTTTTTGTCCAGCAAAAACTCGATGGTTCCCGCGTTTTCGTATCCCACGGCCTTGGCCGCACGGACCGCCGTATCGCCCATGCGCTCCCGCAGGTCCTGGGTGATCACGTCGCAGGGGGCCTCCTCCAGCACCTTCTGGTGGCGGCGCTGGATGGAACAGTCCCGCTCTCCCAGATGAACCACGTTGCCGTGCTTATCCGCCATAATCTGGAACTCGATGTGGCGGGGCTTCTCGATGTATTTCTCAATATACATGGTGTCGTCGGAAAATCCCTTTACGGACTCCATCTGGGCCGCGTTGAAGTTCTCCGTGAAATCCGCTTCGCCCCGGGAGATACGCATGCCCTTGCCGCCGCCGCCGGAGGACGCCTTGATCATCACCGGAAAGCCGATGGATTTGGCCATCTCCAGGGCCTCTGCGGCCTGGTGAACCGGCTCCTTGCTGCCGGGCACCACGGGCACACCCGCATCCATCATGGTGCGGCGGGCCTCGGACTTGTTGCCCATCCGGTTAATGATCTCAGCGGAAGGCCCGATGAAGGCGATGTTGCACTCCGCGCAGAGCTTGGCGAACTTGGCGTTTTCCGACAGAAAGCCAAAACCCGGATGGATGGCGTCGGCCTTTAAGGCCACGGTGGCCGCCAGAATCCGTTCCATGTTCAGATAGCTCTGACCCGACGGAGCGGGACCGATACAGATGGCCTCGTCGGCCAGCAGCGTGTGCAGACAGTCCCGGTCCGCCTCCGAGTAAACGGCCACGGTCTGGATGCCCATCTCACGGCAGGCACGGATGATGCGGACCGCGATTTCTCCTCTATTTGCAATCAAAATCTTCTTAAACATCGGCTTTCTACCTCATTTTCCTTTTCAATCAGCCAATCATAAAGGTCAGCTCCGCGCTGGCCGCAAGCTTGCCGTCCACGGTCGCGGTGGCTTTACCGATGCCCACCGGGCCCTTCTGCTTGATGATCTCGCACTCCAGGCGCAGCTTGTCGCCGGGGCGCACCATCTGCTTGAACTTGCAGTTGTTGATGCCGCCGAAGTAACCGGTCTTACCCTTGTAGCCCTCCACGCTGAGCATGGCCACGGAGCCCACCTGGGCCAGGGCCTCGATGATCAGCACCCCCGGCATCACCGGGTTGTGGGGGAAATGCCCCTGAAACTGCGGCTCATTGAAGGTGACGCATTTGTAGCCGACGGCGCGCACGCCCGGCTCCAGCTCCTCGATGCAGTCCACCAGCAGAAACGGATGTCTGTGAGGCAGAATTTCCTCGATCTCTTTGATTCCCATTAACATGTGTCTTCTCCTCTCCCCGCGGGGAACCCCCGCGACCTCCACTAGCGGATGCGGAACAGCGGCTGTCCGTACTCCACCACTTCCTCGTTCTTCACCAGCACGGCCTCAACCACGCCGTCAAACTCGCTCTCGATCTCGTTCATCAGCTTCATGGCCTCGATGATTCCAAGCACCTGGCCCTTTTTCACCGTGTCGCCTTCCTTGACAAACGCCTCAGCGTCCGGGGAGGAGGCGGTGTAGAAGGTTCCTACCAGGGGGCTGGTCACCACCTTGTCGGAGCTGATTCCCGCATCTGCGGAAGACTCGGCAGCCCCGTTCTGAGCAGCGGCTGGGGGGGCGCGAACGCTTCTGCCGGAGCCGCCTGGGCCGCCATGGCGGCGCCCATCATCTGAGCGCTCACAGCCGCCGAGGCCGCGTCCATGGCGGGCGCGCCCACGGTGACGATCTGGGGCATCTCCTTCTCACGCTTTAAGGAGATTTTTACGTTTCCCTCTTCCAGTTCAAAACTGGTCAGGTTGTAATCGGATACAGCCTTCACCAGTGTCATAATCTCATCTATATTCATGGTTTGACCTCTTTCTTTCCCTTTACGCGAGACAGCAGATTATTCACAGAAGCGTTTTACCAGCAGGCTGGCGTTGTGGCCTCCGAAGCCAAGAGAGTTGCTGATGGCGTAGTTCACTTCCATGTTTACGCCCTCTCCCTGCACGTAATCCAGATCGCAGCCCTCGCCCGGGTTCTCCAGACCTACGGTGGGATGCACGTACCCCTCCTTGATGGATTTGACGCAGGTGATGAACTCCACGCCTCCGGCAGCGCCGATTAAGTGGCCGATCATGGACTTGGTGGAGCTGACCTTCACGTCGTAGGCGTGATCGCCCAGGGCCAGCTTGATGGCCTTGGTCTCGAACAGGTCGTTATGGTGGGTGCTGGTTCCGTGGGCGTTGACATAGTCGATGTCCTCCGGGGTGATTCCCGCGTCCTTGATGGCGTCGGTCATAGCTCTGGCCGCTCCGCTTCCGTCCTCCGCCGGGGAAGTGATGTGGTAAGCGTCGCAGGTTGCGCCGTAGCCCACAACCTCGGCCAGAATCTTCGCCCCTCTGGCTTTGGCGTGCTCTAAGGACTCCAAAACCACCACGCCCGCGCCCTCGCCCATCACGAAGCCGCTGCGGTCCTTGTCAAAGGGGATGGAGGCCCGCTTGGGGTCCTCGTTGGTGCAAAGGGCGGTCAGGGCGGAAAAGCCCGCGATGCCGATGGGGGTGATGGCCGCTTCCGTGCCGCCTGCCAGCATCACGTCCGCCTCGCCGTACTGGATGGAACGCATGGCCTCGCCGATGGAGTGGGTGCCGGTGGCGCAGGCGGTCACCACGTTGATGCATTTGCCCTTCATACCGTACTGGATGGCCACGTTTCCGGCCGCCATGTTGCTGATCATGATGGGAACCATCAGGGGGTTCACCCGGCTGGGGCCTTTTTCTTCCAGTTTTTTACATCCACGCTCGATCTCCTGCAGAGACCCGATTCCGGAGCCGATGCTCACGCCCACGCGGAAGGGGTCCTCCTGTTCCATGTTGAGGCCGGACTGGGCAAGGGCCTGGCTGGCCGCAGCCACCGCAAACTGGGAGAAGCGCTCCATGCGGCGGGCGGTCTTATTGTCCATGTACGCCTTGGGATCAAAGTCCTTTACCTCAGCCGCCAGCCTGCACTTGAAGTCCGCCGCGTCAAAGCAGGTGATGGGGCCGATTCCCACCTCTTTATTTTTGATTCCGTTCCAGAAACTGTCCACGTCGTTCCCAATGGGGGTGATGACGCCCAGGCCGGTTACAACAACTCTCGTTTTCATATAATCTCTCCTGTTCTAAATACGAAAAATCTCTATATGTCGCGGTGGTTCAGAGGGCTATCTTCTTGACCTGAAAAGCGGTCAAGAAGCATCGAATGTCCATCCGATGGGAAAAATGCTAAAAAAAGCGGCTTACAAGCGAGCTTGACGCCGCTTTTTCCATCATTTTTCCCCGCCCTCTGAACGGTTACGTTACATCGCCATTCCGCCGTCTACGCTGATGACCTGGCCCGTGATGTAGCGGGCTGCGTCGGAAGCCAGGAACGCGACAAGATTTGCCACATCTTCCGTCTCGCCGAAATGCTTCATGGGAATCTGCTCCACCGCAGCGGCCTTTACGCCGTCGCTCAGGCACTCGGTCATGTCGGTGTTGATAAAGCCGGGCGCCACCGCGTTTACGGTGATCCCTCTGCTGGCCAGCTCCCTGGCCGCGGACTTGGTCAGTCCGATCACCCCGGCCTTGGCCGCGCAGTAATTGGCCTGGCCCGCGTTGCCCAGCACGCCGGATACGGAAGAAATGTTGATAATCCGGCCTGATTTCTGTTTTAACATCTGGCGCGACACATGCTTCACGCAGTTGAACACGCCCTTTAAATTCGTCTGGATCACTGCGTCGAAGTCCTCCTCGGACATCTTCATCAGCAGGTTGTCGCGGGTGATTCCCGCGTTGTTCACCAGAATATCCAGACGGCCGTACTGTTTGAGGATTCCGGCCATAAGTCCGGCGCACGCTTCAAAGTCGGCAACATTGCACTGAATGGCCTCCGCCTTGCCGCCCGCCGCTGTGATCTCATTTACAACTTCCTCTGCTTTTGCCGCGGAACCGTTGTAGTTTACCACTACGGTGGCTCCCTGCGCTGCCAGGGCCAGCGCGATCTGCCTGCCGATTCCCCGGCTGGCTCCTGTTACCAATGCAATCTTGCCTTCCAACATGTCTTCGTCCCCTTTCCAGTCCGTCCCGTTATGTTTCGTTTACTGCGCCTGAAGGGCGTTTACTACCTTATCCACGTCCTCCAGCGTCTCTATGTTCAGGGTTGTCACCCCGCGGTTGATCTTTTTCATGAATCCGGCCAGAGTCTTACCCGGCCCGATCTCGATGAAGGTGTCCACGCCGTCCGCGATCATGGCCTCCACGCTCTGCTGCCAGCGCACGGAGGAAGATACCTGCCGCTCCAGCAGTCCCTTCACCTCGCCTGCGCTTCTCACGTAGGAGGCGTTCACGTTGGCCACGTAGGGAATCTGCGGCTCGCTCACCGCCACGTTCTCCAGCACCTGGCCCAGCTTTCTGCCCGCCTCGGTCAACATCCCGGAGTGGAACGGCCCGCTGACGTTGAGCAGCAGCGCCCGCTTGGCTCCCGCGGCCTTAAGCTTCTCACAGGCCTCTTCCACAGCCGCCTTTCTGCCGGAAATAACAATCTGGCCGGGGCAGTTGTAGTTGGCGATCCACACGTCCTCCATGGGACCGGTGACCTCCTCGATGGCGGAGGCGTCCAGGGCCAGAATGGCTGCCATGGCTCCCTCTCCAACGGGAACGGCTTCCTGCATGAGAATTCCCCTCTGGCGCACGGTGGAGATGGCGTCGTCCGCGCTCATCACGCCCGCAGCCACCAGGGCGCAGTATTCGCCAAGGCTTAAGCCCGCGGCCACGTCCGGCTTCACGCCGCGCGCCTTTAAAACCTCCATCATGGCGATGCTGGCGGTCACCATGGCCGCCTGGGTGTACTCCGTGATGTCCAGCCGGTCATTCTCCTCAAAACACAGCTCCGGCATAGAGAATCCCAGAAGCTCGCTGGCCCGGTCGAACACCGACCTGCCAATCTCGGTATTCTCATAGAAATCTTTACCCATTCCGCATTTCTGCGCTCCCTGTCCGGGGAAAACAAATGCAATCCTGCTCATATTCACCGCTCCTTTGTCAAAATGTAACCGCTCAGAATCTGTCCGCTTATGACCAGTGCATCAACCGGGACGCCTGGGCCATCATTTCCTCAATCATTTCCTTGCAGGTCTGTTCCTTGCTGACCATGCCGGCGATCTGTCCCGCCATCACGGTGCCGTTTGTCACGTCGCCGTCCATCACGGCGTTGCGCAGGGCGCCCAGGGTCAGATACTCCAGCTCCTCAAAGGACTTGCCCGCCTGCTCCAGCTTGACGTACTCCCGGGTCATCTGGTTGCGCAGGCAGCGCACCGGATGGCCGTGGCTGCGGCCTGTGACCGCGGAGTCGATGTCCTTGGCCTTGATCACACGCTGCTTGTAATTGGCGTGTACGATGGATTCCTTTGCCACCACAAAGCGGGTTCCCATCTGCACTGCCTCTGCGCCCAGCATGAATGCGGCGGCAATCCCTCTGCCGTCGCCGATTCCGCCTGCAGCGATCACAGGGATGGAGACGGCGTCCACCACCTGGGGAACCAGGGTCATGGTGGTCTGCTCGCCGATGTGGCCGCCGGATTCCGTGCCCTCGGCCACCACGGCGTCCGCCCCGTACTTCTCCATACGGCGGGCCAGAGCCACGCTGGCGACCACGGGGATCACCTTGATCCCGGCGGATTTCCACATATCCATGTACTTCTCAGGGTTGCCCGCGCCGGTGGTCACCACCTTGATGCCCTCTTCCACAACCACCTTGGCCACGTCCTCGGCGTGGGGGCTGAGCAGCATCACATTCACGCCAAAGGGCTTATCCGTCAGTTCCTTAGCCTTGCGGATCTCGGCGCGCACCACCTCGCCCGGCGCGTTGGCGCCGCCGATCAGTCCGAAGCCGCCCGCCTCGGATACGGCCGCAGCCAGATTATGCTCTGCTACCCAGGCCATGCCGCCCTGAATAATCGGATATTCAATCCCTAACATCTCCGTAATTCTCGTTTTCATATCGTTTCCTCCAGTTCTACATTCCCTGCGGCAGCATCGCACCTACCAGCAAATCCGCGGTCAGCGCTTTCCGGCAAGTCAATGCGCGTGTGCAACTGTCTAAGCCCGTTGCATTTAATGAACAATGGCCCGCAGGCTGTGCCGGCGGCCCATTACATTCAGCAATCGCCCGCAGGCTGCGCCGGCGGCCCATTACATTCAGCAATCGCCCGCAGGCTGCGCCAGCGGCCCATTACATTCAGCAATCGCCCGCAGGCTGCGCCAGCGGCCCATTACATTCAATGAAACAGCGTGTGTAATCAGCACGCCGTTTCATCTTTGGTCCTCTTATTCGACTTACGCCTCTACGCCCTTTGCCTTTAAGTAATCCATAACCTGTCCCACGGTGGTCAGCTGCTCCAGATCCTCGGCCGGGATCTCTACGGAATACTCATCCTCCAGAGCCATCACCAGCTCAAACAGGTCCAGGGAATCCGCGCCTAAGTCCTCCTTGAAGGAAGAAGCCTCGGTAACGGTCTCCGCGTCCACACTTAACTGCTCCGCAATAATCTCTTTCATTTTCTCCAACATGTTGTTTTTCTCCTTTTTACGTTTTAATTTTATAATGAGATATTTTTTTATGCCTTACCATTCTACCAGAGTTGCGCCCCATGTCAACCCCGCACCGAACCCGGACAACACAATTTTATCTCCGGGCGCCAACATTCCCTTCCGGTTCATCTCGTCCAACAGCAGGGGAATGGATCCGCCGGAGGTATTTCCGTAGTGTTCCATGTTGGCCGGGAACTTGCTGATATCCGCTTTTAAACGCTTGGCTACGGACTCGATGATCCGGTAATTGGCCTGATGGAGCACAAAGTAGCGAATCTCCTCCAGGGAGGTGCGATTCTCCTCCAACAGCTCCTTTATGATCTCGGGAACTTTTTTCACCGCAAATTTAAACACTTCCTGACCGTCCATGGTCATATAACCCAACTCCGGCTTTTTTCCCAGCAGGAAATTGCCGTTGGTTCTGGCTCCACAGGTGAGCACGCCGCCCTTTGTGCCGTCCGAGTGCATTTTCACACCGATCACGCCCCGGTCCGCCGCCTGTACCACCACCGCTCCGGCTCCGTCGCCGAACAGCACGCAGGTTCCCCGGTCCGTCCAGTCCAAAAGTTTGCTGAGCACGTCGGACCCAATCACCAGAGCCGTCCGGTAAATGCCCGCCTGGATAAACGCGTGGGCCGTGTTCAGGGCGAACACAAATCCCGTGCAGGCCGCGCTGATATCATAACCGGCCGCGTTCACCGCCCCGATCTGTTCCTGTATCTCACAGGCCCCGTTGGGGAAGCAGTAGTCCGGTGAAGAAGTTGCCAACAGGATCAAATCCACATCCTCCGGCGCAATGCCCGCCTGGTCCAGCGCCTGTTTTGCCGCCTGAGCCGCCATATATGAGTTGGTCTCCGTGGTGGCGATTCTGCGCTCGCCAATACCGGTTCTGCTGCGAATCCACTCATCATTGGTCTCCACAATCCTGGCCAGGTCATCATTTGTTGCGATTTGTTCCGGCACGTACGCACCGGTTCCTACGATCCTTGTTGTCATCATCCTACCATCCGAATCCTTATCGTTTTCTGTGCAACTTTTGTTTAACTTTCAAATACTTTGAACATCAAAGTAATACTACAGGATACGCCTGCATTTGTCAAGAAAAATTTCCCGGATTTGGTTTGGGCTTCCCGGATTTTCATCGCCAAAATTCGCCCTTGTGCAAAAAGGTCGGCTGTAAGCGCTTTCAAATGTTAATTTTTTTCGAACTTTTTATAAACTTTACATTTTATTACCATATATTACCGTTTTGGGGCGGTCGGGATATTGACTTTTTTTGGCGAATCTGCTAATTTAATACTGCAAGGGAGTAAATTTTTTACAAGGGGGTAAAAAATGAAAACAACTGGCGTTGTCCGTAAATTGGACGAACTCGGCCGAATTACGCTTCCCATTGAACTGCGCAGGAGCCTGAACCTGGATGTTAAGGATGGTTTGGAGATCACCGTGCAGGACGATTGCATCATTTTGAAGAAAGCGGAGTCCGCCGACATTTTCACAGGCAGTACCGACGACCTGATTGATTATGAGGGCAAGAAGGTATCCCGGTCATCTGTCTTGGCACTGGCAAAACTGGCAGGACTTAACGTGTCAGAATAACAAAACTGCCTGCTGCTACTTCTTCTGTAATAAAGTCTCTTTATTATAGAAGAAATGGCAGCAGGTTTTTTCTATCTCCGGCCCTGCGCCGCGCATTTCCTTATTTTAATGTCTGCTGATAAATCTCTCTCCGGCTCACGCCCCGGTCTTTGGCAACCGCCTTCATGGCCTCCTTCTTGTCCATCCCGCCCTTCATGTAATATTCCAAATGATCCTCAAGGCTCATCTCCTCCCAGGAACGGATCTTCTCTTCCTCCAGTTCCCGCACGGAAATGCCCTCGATCACGATCACGCACTCCCCTCTGGGTTCCTCCGCCTCATAAGCGCTCAGAGCCTGCTCGAAGGTGGTGCGAAACGCGGTCTCATGCTTTTTGGTCAACTCCCTGCACACGGTGATGCGCCGGTTTCCCAGGGCCTGGTACAGATCCTTCAGAGTTTTCACCAGATGATGGGGCGCCTCATAGACGATGATGGTCCGCGTCTCCCGCTTCAGCTCCTCCAGAATCCTGGCCCGCTCCTTCTTATCGCCCTTCTCCGACGGCAAAAATGCCTCAAAGCAGAACCTGCGGGTGGACAGCCCGGACATGGTCAGGGCCGTGATGCAGGCCGCGGGGCCGGGCAGGGAGGTGACCTCGATTCCCGCCTCGTAGCACTGACGCACCAACTCCTCGCCCGGGTCTGAGATCCCCGGCGTGCCCGCGTCGGTGATCAAAGCGACATTAAGGCCCTGGGCCATCTGGGACACCAGGTAAGCGGCTTTCTCAACCTTATTGTACTCGTGGTAGCTGGTCATGGGGGTTTTAATCTCAAAATGATTCAGAAGCTTGATGCTGTGGCGGGTGTCCTCCGCCGCGATCAGATCCGCTTCCTTTAAAGTCCTCAGCACCCGGAACGTAATGTCCTCCAGGTTGCCGATGGGCGTTGCGCACAGATATAATGTTCCTGCCATCGCGTTCTCCTTCTCCTGCCGTTTGGCTGTCGCGGCTCAATATCCGTATGTGGTCCGAATCTCATCGGAATATTGGCCGCTCTCATCAAATACCACCACCGGGGGCTCCACCTTCATCAGGGCTCCGCCCCCGCGCACCGCCTCGATGAGCACCATGTTGGCCTCCCGGTCCGCGTAGGGGTGGACGAATTTCATCCGCTTCGGCTCCAGCCCGTGGCGGGTGAAGGTATCCAGAATCTCCACCAGCCGCCTGGGCCTGTGAACCATATAAAACCGGCCCATAGGCCGCAGCACCTTCGCGCCCTCCCGGATCACGTCCTCCAGGGTGCACAGTACCTCGTGGCGGGCGATCGCCTTGGCGTCTCCCGGGTTTTTCAGGCCGTGGGCGCTGTTCATGTAGGGCGGATTGCTGGTGACCACATCAAAAGAAGCCAGCTTAAACAGCCGGCCGGCTTCCTTTATATCACCTGTCACAATCTCCACCTTTTCCTCCAGGCGGTTGTAAGCCACGCTCCGGCGGGCCATGTCCGCCGACTCCTGCTGAATCTCCAGGCCGGTAAAATGCCTGCCCGGGGTCTTGGCCTCCAGCAGAATGGGGATGATCCCCGTGCCGGTGCCCAGGTCCAGCGCAGTCTCCCCCGGCTTCACCACCGCAAACCCGGACAGCAGCACCGCGTCCATACCGAAGCAGAACGCGCCCTTGCGCTGAATGATGCCGTAGCCATTGCGCTCCAGGTCGTCGATCCGCTCATCGTCCCGCAGAAGCACGGGACCGGCCTCTGTCCAGGTGTGTTCCCTGTCTCTGCTCTCAGTTGTCATCCAGCTTTGACTTTCCTTCCTTTTTTTCAAGGGCTTCCAGCTTTTTGAGCTCGGACTCGGACGTCTCCCGCTCCTTCTCCTTGCCGCCCTTGCCCTTTTTCTTGCGGGGCTTGAACTTCAGCTGGTCCGACTTGTACTCCCGGATCTCCTTCTCGTCCCGGTCCACCGTCACAACCACCTTCACCAGCTGGCGCAGCACGTTCACGCTCTGCACCTCACCCTTCAGGCCGTCGTTTGTGGTCACGTAGTCTCCCGGATTGGGCAGCCTGCTGTTGAGCACCTCGTAGGTCTCCTCCTCGTTCTTTAAGCAGCACATCAGACGGCCGCAAACCCCGGAAATCTTGGTGGGGTTCAGGGAGAGGTTCTGCTCCTTAGCCATCTTGATGGACACCGGAATGAACTCCGAAAGGTAGGAGTGGCAGCACAGCGCCCTGCCGCAGATGCCGATTCCGCCCATGATCTTGGTCTCGTCCCGGACGCCCACCTGCCGCAGCTCGATGCGGGTCTTGAACACGCTGGCCAGATCCTTCACCAGCTCGCGGAAATCGATTCTCCCGTCCGCGGTAAAGTAGAACAGCACTTTATTGTTGTCAAAGGTGTATTCCGCATCGATCAGCTTCATCTCCAGGTTATGCTTTTTAATTTTCTCCTGGCAGATGCGAAACGCCTCCTTCTCTTTCTCCTTGTTGCGCTTCTCCACGGCCTCGTCCTCGGGCGTGGCCATGCGGATCACCGCCTTTAAGGGCGGCACCACCTTGGAATCCTCCACTTCACGGTTTCCCAGCACCACGTAACCGTACTCGATGCCTCTGGCCGTCTCCACGATCACGTGATCTCCTATTTTAATCTTCCGTCCGGCGGGATCGAAATAATAAATCTTGCCCGCGGTGCGGAAGCGCACTCCGATTACAGTTATCATATTGATCTTATCTCCTTTTCCAGCGGGCAGAACCCGCCCATCTATCCATCTCGCGTTTATTATTCCCGTAAATCCGGCTTTCAGGCCCGGCACCCTCTCCAGGGCGCGTTTGTAAATTCACGCCCAAAGGCGCGGCCACGGTCAGTTTTCCTTCATCGTCAGCAAAAGCAGCTCCATGACCAGTTCCATGTTCACATTGGCATCCAGGCGGATTCTGGCCTTGTCGATGGCGGTGAGTATGCGCTCCAGGCCCTCGTAGCCGCTGACCGTGCTCATGGCGTTCACGGTGGAGAACTCGTCCTTGAAGATCAGAAGATTGATATCCTTGGTGGTCTTGTACATCAGCACGTCCCGGTACCACATCTGCATAAAATCCAGGCACTGGTGAATGTCCAGCTTGTCCTCCTTCATCTTCCGGATGCGCTCCAACAGCTCCGAGATATCCGACTTTTTCAGATTCTTAAGCAGGTCCAGCAGCTCCCCGTAGAGATGGCGGAAGTCCTCAGAATCCGCCAGGTGGATGGCCTTGCCCAGATTCCCGCGGGCAAAGGCGGTGTAGATCTCCGCCTGGGACATTTCCACGCTCATCCGGCTCACCAGATAGTCCTTAACCTCCCCGTCCTTCAGCGGCTTCAGCTTCAGCTGCACGCAGCGGGACAGGATCGTGGGCAGAAACGCCTCCGCGTTGGTGGTGAGAAGCAGGATCACCGCGTAAGCGGGCGGCTCCTCAATGGTCTTAAGCAGGGCGTTCTGGGCCTGCACGGTCATCTTCTCCGCCTCGTCCACAATGTAGATCTTGTGGGCGCTGCTGTAGGGCTTTACCTGAATGGTATCGTTGATCTGCCGCCGCACATCGTCCACGCCGATGCTGGCCGGTTTCTCATGGGTCACGTAGATCAGGTCCGGATGGTTCCCGGACATCACCTGCTTGCAGGCGTGGCACTGGCGGCACGGGTCCGCCTGCCCCTTCTCACAGAGTAAGGCCAGGGCGAATGCGTTCGCCAGGGACTTCTTGCCCATCCCCGCCTCGCCTGAGAGTATATATGCATGGGAAATATTCCCGGTTATCACTGCGTTGAAAAAATGTTCCTTGATCGGTCCATGGCCCAGTATTTCTTTTAATTCCAGCATTACTGTCCCCCTTGTGGCTGTCTCCCGGCTTCGGAAAATCCGGGCAATCTTCTATTTAGTATAGCATAAGTTGATTTTCATGTATACTGAAATCTTATGGCAGAAGGGTTTGGAAAAAAGCACATCCCGCACCCGCGAAAAACCCCTGCGGAGCCATACTCCACAGGGGTTTCCCCAACCGTCCAGACAACGGCGTGTTATTTGAATTTTTTCTTGTTCTCCGCAAATTCCCGCTTCACTTCCTCCATCAGCCCAGGAGTGCCGATCAGGTCCCAGCAGGCCCCGGCGATGGATTTCGCACCGTAGAGCACGCAGTCTCTGGCCGCCTGGCTCTTTCCCGCGTCCAGGAACTCCTGGGAGTGGGAGGCCGTGCCCTCGGGCACGAAAGCCACACGGATACAGGAGCCGGGGATCTCGTACATCACATTGCCGAAATCCGTGGAACCGGTGCGCTCCCTTGGCGGCGACAGGCGGGGAGCGCCCGCCAGCTCTGCGTTCTCCATGAGCAGCCGGTTCAGCTTCAGCACCGGAATCTTGTTGTAGAAGTCGCTCTTAGGATGAATCTCATACTCCACTCCCGCGATCAGCGCAGCGCCCTTGACGATGTCGTAAAAGCGCTCAACTACCAGCTCCAGGTTGGTGCGGCTGAAGGAGCGGAGGGAGAATTTTCCCACCGCCCGGGCGGGCACAATGTTGGCCGGGCCGGGCAGTTCGGTCATGGTGTAATGCATCCGGGTGTCGTCCGGCACGTGCTCCCGCAGAAACTCGATGCCGTTGAATGCGATCAGCAGCCCGTCCAGGGCGCTTTTCCCCTTCTCCGGCGCCAGAGCCGCGTGGGCGCCCTTTCCGTGGAACACCACCTCAAAGGACCGGTCGGCCAGGCACTTCACGTCCGTACAGGTGGTGGGGGAGCCGTGCATCATAAAGGCCGCGTCCAGCTCCAGGAAGCATCCTTTTTTTACCATATCGCACTTAGCGCCCAGGGTCTCCTCCGCGGGCGTGCCGTAAACCGTCAGCTTAAAGGGCGTTTCCCCTGCCAGTTCCTTTATTGCCACCGCGGCTCCCAGGCAGGCGGGTCCCTGCATATGATGGCCACAGGCGTGTCCCATGCCCTTTAAGGCGTCGTACTCGCACAGAATTCCGATGGACGGGCCGCCGGTTCCGTTCTCGTAAACCGCCCGGAACGCGGTCTCATACCCGGCGATTCCCCGCTCCACCTGGAATCCGTTCTGTTCCAGATAACTGGTCAACAGGTCTGCGGCCTGGTACTCTTTCCCCTCATACTCGGGATGGTCGAAGATAAAATCCGCCATCTCCCAGAGTCTTTCCTTTTGTGCCTCTATTTTCTGAAATAATACTTCTTTCATGAATACCTCCGTCAATCGATCTGGTTACATCGGTCCAAAATGCATGGCCTGGGCAATTCCGATCATCACGCAGGAAGTCAGCGCCCAGATCAGGAATAATTTCCACATGAACTTCATCCAGCGGTCATAGGGAATATTTACCGCGCTGATAATTCCCATCAGGGCCGTGGAGTGGGGCAGAATGTAGTTACAGAAGCCGTCGCCGAAGTTGAAGGCCAGCACGCTGGTCTGACGGGTCACGCCTAACAGGTCGGACAGCGGGATCATAATCGGCATCACAGCCGCGGCCTGCCCGCTGCCGGACACTACCACGAAATTGATCAGCGTGTTGGCAATGTACATGGCGGGAGCCATCAGGAACGAGGGCGTGTGGCTCAGCACAGAGGCCAGTCCGTAAACCACGGTGTCCACGATCTTGCCCGCAGACATCACGTTGGCGATGGTGGTCGCCAGTCCGATAATCAGGGCCGCCGTGATCATTTTCTTACAGCCGTCCACAAAGATTTTGGACATGGAAGACGGGGTCTCGCCGGAAAGGAAGCCCACCACAACAGCCAGTCCAATGAAGGTAGCCGCCAGCTCTTCCATATCCCAGTCGAATTTCACGGAGCCGATCACCATGCCCACCAGAGCTGCGACCAGGGAGAGGATGATCAGCGTCTTGCGCAGGTTCATAGAGCCGAAGGAATCGATGTCCAGTTCCTTCTGTTCATTCTGGCTGTCGAACTCATACATCGGGCTTTTGTCCGGGTCCTTGTGGATCTTCAGGGCATAACGCACCAGATAGATATTGGTAATGATCAGGAATACCACAAAACAGACGGCGCGGTACTGGATTCCGGAGAATGTGGGAAGCTCCGCGATCTCCTGGGCCACAACCGTGGTGCTGGGGTTTAACATACCGGTCGAGAAGCCCACGGCTCCGCCCAACAGGATAATGGCCGCGCCTGTGATGGAGTCCAGCCCCATGGCCAGCGTGATCATCACGACCACCGGAGCGAAGGCGATAAACTGGTTCACGCCCTGGGTGGTACAAATCAGCGCAAAGATCGTGGTCATGATGGGGATAAAGATATACAACCGGTTCTGGAACACCTTTGCCACTCTCGCCACCGCGGAGTGAAGGGCCCCGGACTTGCTGATCATGTCAAAGGCGCCGCCTGAGAACAGGATCACCAGCATCAGGGAAATACGGCTGCAGATCGCCTTTACAATATACAGCGGTATCAGGAGCGGGTTCACGGGAGTCCGCTCGATGAATGAGAACTGCGAGGGATCAATGACCTTGATTCCCGCTTCGTTTTCCACTCTCGCGTACTGGCCTGCCGGGATAATCCAGGTCATCAGAGTGGCAAACAGGATAATGGAAATGATGATGACAAATGTGTGCGGCATTTTAAATGCCTTTTTCTTCTTTTCTGCCATATACGAATTCCTCCTTTGAATCATATTACAATCAATGTAACGTTTTTTGAGGAATAAGTACATTTTAATTTATTTATTTTTTATATAAGTTTTACTTTTAATTAATATTTATAGGTGGTAATTCACTACCCCTGATACTCCCTGCCGCGTTCCAGCAGCATATCGATCATACGCTGCATGTACCCCATCACCGGCATATCCTTGCGGTAAGCCAGTACGAAATCCGTCTTCACCTCGCGGCTGTCGATGCCGTAGTAGTTCACGCTTTTGGCGTATTTCATGTGGCGCGCATAGCCCTCCCGGTTAAAGCCGATGCCCAGGCCCTCCGCCACCAGCTGCATGGCCGTCTCGATATTGGAAATTTCGCGAATCTTCCTGGGCTTGACCCCCTTTTCCGCCAGAAAACGATCCGCGTCCTGGCGGATGCTCTGCTCAGGCTTTGCCAGAATCAGGCATTCCCCATTTAAATGGGTCAGATCCAGATACCGGTATGGATCTCCCGGCACATACCGGGCCTTCTCATTGACCGGATGGCGCTGGGGCACCGCCACCAGAAGCTGTTCCTTGAACATCAGATGACTTTTCATATCCGGCCGCACGTCCGATGCATTGCACAAAAGCAAGTCGATCTGAAAATTTTTGATCTTCTGGTCCAGCACGCCCTGAATCCCCTCATACAGAATCACATCCACATTGGGAAATTCCTGCTCATAGGCCGCCACCACAGGCGGAAGCAGCCAGGTTGCGCGCCTTGTCTGAACTCCGATCCGGATGCGCCCCGTGTAATTGCCGGTAATGTCCTTAAGCTCCTCCTGGAACTCCTCCTCAAGGCGCAGCATGGCCCTGGCCTTTTCCACATAGCGCTCCCCCGCATAGGTCAGAATAAACCGTTTCCCCACACGCTCAAACAGTTTCACGTTCAGGCTCTTTTCCAGGTTGTTGATATAGATGCTCAGCGCAGGCTGCGATATGTACAGCTCCTTCGCCGCCCTGGTAATACTCCCGCATTCCGCAAGCACGCATACATACTGCTGTTCCTTCATATTCATACCCTTTCGCCATCCTTTCACCTGATTCCATTCAGACGATTATACCTTGCCGGCACCCGCAGACGGTCGACAAGAGATACATTTTCTTCATTATAGCATGGCAAAAGTATTTGTAAAACTTATAATCTTGTAAACTTATCATAAATTTATCAAAATATCGCAGCGAAGCCGTTCCCGCTCTTTTTCTCCCCCCGGCAAAGGCAAAAAACCGGATTAAGATTCGCTTAATCCGGTTTTGCCGTTTTCTCCTATCATAAGGTGTGTTTCAATTTACCACGTTTCGGACCTCTCCCGCTAAAAAAGCCCGCAGATTCCCCACCGCGTTTTCCAGCAGGCGCTGTCTGGACTCCCGGGGAGCCCAGGCAATGTGGGGCGTGATGATCACATTCCGGGCGTGTAGCAGCGGATTGTCGGCGCGAATCGGCTCCGTGGACACCACGTCCACAGCGGCCCCCGCCACCTTACCGCTGTTTAAAGCAGCCCGCAGATCCTCCTCCACGATCAGCTGCCCGCGGGAATCATTGACAATGAGAACGCTGTCTTTCATCTTGGCAATGGTGTTTCGGTTGATGATCCCCTCCGTCTCCGGGAAAAGCGGACAGTGAAGGACGATCACATCCGATTGCGCCAGCAGCGTATCCAAATCCGCGTAGTGACAGGCATCCGTCTCCAGGTCCGGGTTCGGATGCGCGTCAAAAGCAAGCACCCGCATACCCATTGCCTGGGCAATCCGGCCCGTTCCCTGGCCAATCCGCCCAAAACCGATAATTCCCATGGTTTTACCGGCCAGCTCTATGAGCGGGCTGTTCCAGTAACACCAGTCCGGGCAGGATTCCCAATCTCCAGACTTTACGCTGTCAGAGTGCGCGCCCACATGATGGCAGAGTTCCAGCAGCAGGGCGATGGTAAACTGCGATACCGCATCCGTGCCATAGGCAGGAACGTTGGTTACGGCGATACCGGCACGGCTGGCGGCGTCTATATCCACAATATTGTAACCAGTAGCCAGCACGCCGATAAATTTGAGGTTCGGGCAGACCGCCACTGTCCGGGCCGTAACCGGGCACTTGTTGGTAAATACAATATCCGCATCTCCGATCCGGTCCGCGGCCTCAGATGCGGGAGTGCGGTCGTAGACCGTCAGCTCCCCCAGCGCCTCAAGACCGCTCCAGGATAAATCTCCGGGATTCAAAGTATATCCGTCCAGCACGACAATTTTCATGGATTCCTCCATTTCTCTATTCGTTTCCGTTGATCTTGTTCCAATAGCTGAAATCCACTAGCTCAATCCACTCATTGAACGGCATAGCCATGTCGTCGATCTCCGCCGCGCTTCCGCCGCTCTTCACCATGATCTCGGAAGCCTGAGCCAGCGTTTTCATGACAATGGTCTGCATAGTCGCTCCTACGGTCAGAAGATTGTATCCCAGCTCGTGATACTCCCTGGCGCTGTAGTAACGGGCTTCCGTCCGCCCCCCCGCGCCCACGCGTCCCTGGCCCACCTTGCTTGCCACGGACTGGGAAAGGAATCCCCCAAGCTCGTCACGGTAACGGATCAGATGCTCGTCGGAGAAGCATCGGGGCCACACCACGTCCGCTCCCGCTTCTTTCCACATGCGAAACCGTCTCATACTCTCCTCAAAAGCGGCCTCCTTGTCCGTGAAAGAGCAGGAAGAAGTAGCTCCGCTGCGCACAATGATGAGGAAATCATCGCTTTTTCTGTGATCGCAGATTGCCTTTATCTTGTCCGCCACGCTTTCCGCGCTCATCATTTCCGGAATATAAGGCGGAAGCCAGGGGCATTTGTCGTCGCCGTAGTCGTCGATATGGATAGCGGTGGCTCCAGCCCGCTCGAATTCACCCGCCCAATATACGGCGCTGGCGATATCCCGCTCGCTTCCAAAGCCTGACTCGAAATCCACGATCAGCGGTATCTGGATATGATTGGAAATGTTGTAGATTCGATCCCGCACCTCAGCGGCCGTCACCAACCCAAGATCGGGCAGTCCCAGGGAAGCATTTAGCTGAGAGGACCCCAGCTTCACAGCGTCGAACCCCGCCTTCTCCTCGATAATTGCGGAAAGGGAATCCCAGACGCCCCCGCATAAAACCATTTCATTGTTTGCTAATTTTTGTTTTAACGTTGAATTTGCCATTTCAGTTCTCCTTGTATTTTGTCAGATTGATGTTCCGGTTCAAAGGTTATCAGCCCTCCAAAATACAGTGTTTTCCAAAGCTCAGCGCTTCTGATTCATTTCCCTGCGCCACTGTCCAAGCTGCTCTGCAGTCACCCTGATTCCGGTTCGGATCGCTTCCCGGCAGGGCGTCAGCACCGCCAGCTCCGCCTGTTGGGCGGCACGGCAGGCCCCGGCTACCTGGTCCGCAATCTCCGACGGAATCACCACAGCGCCATGCTTATCGGCGTGAATCAAATCACCCGGGTGGATTGTGAGCCCGCAAACCTCCACCGGGCAGTCCCAGGCGTCCACATGGGTGTATCCCCTGGCCACCATCACCTGGGTCGAAAAGAAATAGAAGCCCAGGGGCCCGGCCTCATTTAAATCACGGACGCCTCCTTGTGTAATGGTCCCGATACAGCCCAGAGCCATATGGGAAGTAGCCTGTACCTCGCCCCAGAAAGAACCGATCGGTTCCGTATCCATGTCCTGGATCACCGCTACGGTAGGGGCTGGAACCCGCGCTACGCTTTCGTAATACCGGACCAGGTTGTCGGCTGCGTTGGGATTGGGATGCATAGAGGACACCCTGGCCGTGACGGCATATCCCACCATAGGTTCCTCAAGCGGAACCCGCAGCGTCAGGCCCGGCCTGGTAAACCCTTGGGTCGCAGGTCTTAAATGAAAGCGGTCCACGGCATTGTATACCGTGGGGGAGTCAAATTGCTTCAGCTCGTCGAGCTGTGCCTGTGTCAGATAATTCATAAAGTCTTCCTTTCCGCCTTTGACGGCATTTGTCTGCGGATGCCCGGCAGGCAGAGCGCGCCCGCCAGCGTCATACCCATCATCAGCAGGGAAGCCGGTACGCCGCCCTTTCGAAGCATGGGCCCCGCCAGCAATGGGCCGATAAAACCGGCCGCCAGCACGGACATATTGACGATGCTAAAATGAATTGCAAAGTTACGGCTTCCGAAGATTGACCGTATATAAGCGGAATTGCAGGGAAAGACCCCTCCATAGCTGAGGCCCAGAAGGCCGTAACTTATTATAAGAACAACAATTTGCAAGGATGCAGCAGAATAATAAAGAAGAATACTCCCGCCCATAAAAACAGCTGTGATCGCGGCAAAGGTAACGCGGCTTCCAGCTACATCCAGAATCCAGCCAAAGACGATGCGTCCCAGGCCGTTAAAGACCGAAACCAGACCTGCGCAGAACGCGACTACGGCCAGCCCCTGTCCAAGGGAAGCGGCGATTGCCGCGCTGTTTCCCACCACAATCAGAGCAGCCGATCCCAGAAGCACGGTCCAGAGAAAATAAAACCAGAAAGAGGGGCAACGAAGCATTGCAAACGTATCGCCGGTCTCACCCACGGGGCCTGGATCCTCCGCAGATTCCATGTCCGGGCGGATTTCTTTTCCCCCAGCGGTCGGAATGTTTTTCCGCAGCGCACCCGTCAGTACCAGGCTCCCCACCGTCTGAACGACGGTAATCAGAAGTCCCAATAATCCCAGCGCCGCTCGCAGTCCAAAGCGGTTGTCCAGAACGGAAAACAATGTTCCGATAACAGAGGCCCCGCATCCGAAACTCATCAGCAGCACGCCTGAAATCCTACCCGCATTACCGGGAAAAAGAACCAGAGTCCGGCTGAGCGCTCCGTTGTAGAGAATCCCGGCGCCCAGACAGAGCAGCCCGCCAAAACCCAGATACAAAGATAAAAGCTCTGACATCAGGGTGAGCGTGAAAAACCCAGCTGTCATTAACAGGGTTCCGCTGAGCAGAACCGGCCGGATGCCATACCGGCTGTGAAGGATTCCGCTCACAATTCCTCCGACACAGAAACCGGCCAGTCCCATAGAAAACGTGAATCCCACGGCCTCTGCAGACCATCCGAACGTCCGGATCACAGGGGCTGCAAACATGGCCCACGAATACGGAAGACTGCAAAACATCAACATAACCGCGCCTGCCGTCAGATGAAAAACTTTTCGTGTCACCGCCATCCTCCTCTCCGAAATTCCCAACGCACGGTAACCGCTGCGTTAAATTCAATATAGCAGGGAAATATCCGCCCGTCCAATAAAGAATACGGATATACTTATGGGATTTCGTTATAAGGAACCGGCCCGCAAATTTGTTTACAACCACACCGCAAAATGGTATGATGAGGGAAATTAAAAGGGATGCCGGACGGCAGTCCCCGGGAGAGGATGGCGTTATATAGATGAAACCGGAATTTACGATGCAGCACATCGGAGTCAACTGCGGCGACCGCGACGAGGCGGTGCGGACCGTCACTTTATTTTCACAGATTTTTGACCTGGAACTGAGAACAGAGAAAAAGGGTTCCCCTTTTGCGGGCACCTGCGTGGAGGCCATGGCAGGCAACGGCCCCGGAACTCACGGTCACATCGCGTTCTACACACCGGACATGGAAGCCGCCATCTCCTATCTGGAGAAAAAGGGCGTGGCCGTAAACCAAGCCTCCGCCAAGCGCAGAGAAGATGGCTCCATCTATGTGATCTATCTGCAGGACGAGATCGCAGGCTTTGCAATCCAGTTGATCAACAAATAACCGGCTTGTCAAAGCGCCGGATGGCCCGGTTAACAGCGTCCCCTTCCCATTTCCACGGGATCGGGAGCGCGGTTTCCCGGGCCATCCGTCATGCAGCTCTCACGTCTCCTCATTCTTAAACTGTTTCGCAAATTCGATAAAGTCTCGTATTACCCTCTCCTTCTCCCGTTCCTTCTTCCAAAGCAGCGTGACCTCCCGTTGAAAATGCGGCTCGCGGATTGGTATAAATCGGAGAATTGTGTCAAAATAAATCTGCCGTTCCCTGTAGTAGATCCCCAGCGCCACGCCCTTGCTGCGCTCCACGGCGCGCATGAGCTGGGATGGAAAATACTCCATGATCACGTGCGGCTCAAAACCGGCCCTGCGGCACATTTCGTCCGTGGTCTGCCGGAACGCCGTTCCCTGCTGCATACAGACAAAATTCTCGCCGGCCGCTTCCGCCAGATCGATCCAGGGACGCCCGGCAAACGGATGGTCCGCATTGACAATCAGCCCCATATCCTGTTTCATCAGGATGCAGGAACCCAGCTCATCACTTCTGATGGGTATGGTGGAGACTGCGAAGTCACAGCGCTCTTGTCTCAGCTCCGTGCCAATGGAAGCGCTGGCAATGGAATACTGTTTCAGGCGCAGCTGGGGGCGCGTGGACATGTAGGTAAAGAACATCTCCTGAGTGGACATATAGCTGTTACAGGCGATGGTGAGCTCATCGCAGTCCTGGGACTTCTGACGGTCTAACAGGCGCCGGGTCTGTTCCAGATCCCCCAGCACCCGGTCTGTAAAATCCAAAAAAATCTTTCCGGCGGAATTCAGGACAATTTTTCTGCCCTTCCGGTCAAACAACCGGGCATCCAGTTCCTTCTCAAGCCGCGACAGGGAGGCGCTTATGGCCGGCTGGGCCACATGCAGTTTCTCGGCGGCCCGCGACATATTTTCCTCTCGTGCCAGAATTTGGAAATATTGCAGCTGTGTTAAATCCATGGCGATACCTCTTATATAGGTTTGATTATAAGGTTATGGCGTTTTAATATTGGACATTCTATCATGAATCGAATAAACTTACTATAACAAATGACAAAAAGCTTGTCAAATACTCATTTTAATTGAACAAGCTGCACAACCTCCATTTAGGGTTCAAAGGGTCAGACCTTTAAATGCCGGAGGCGGTACACTCCGGCGCATAAAAAACAAAACGCTACGTATATGGATTCGGGAAAGGAAGGTTACTGTGTATTTAGCAATCTTAGGGTATCTGCTTCTGGTATTATTAATTGTTCTGCTGCTCAAAAGCAAAGCAACACCTATGGTCTTGTTTATTCTCCTGCCCATAGGCATCGCTCTTCTGGCCGGTTTTTCTCCGGTCACCATCAACGAATATGCCAAAGCCGGGGTGAGCACCACCACCAGCAACGCAATTCTGTTCTGTTTTTCTATCCTATTTTTTAACATGATGAATGATGTGGGCGTGTTCGATCCCATCATCAACTTTATTGTCAAGCGGTTCGGAAAAAATGTGGTCGGAATCTGTGTAGCGGCCGTGTTGGTGGCCATTGTCGGCCATCTGGACGGATCCTCCTCCACCACGCTGCTTATCACCATCCCGTTTTTTGCGCCTATTTTTAAGAAGATGCGCATCAACCCCTGCCTGTTGGTCCTGCTCTGCGGCGTCGCCCTTGGCGTTATGAACCTGACCCCCTGGGCTGGAGCAGTTGCACGTGTGTCCGTGGTTACGGGCGTGGAATCCACCTACCTGTGGAGACGTCTGATGCCGATGCAGGGCGTAGGACTGATTGCCGGTGTGGCTATCGCGGTCATCTACGGCAAACGTGAAGTCCGCTTGGGCGCCGGCCTCAAAGGGGATGAAACGCTGGATCTGAACACAGCTGAAAAGAAACCCCTGGACTGGAAATACTTTGTCAATCTGGCGTTAACCATCGGAACAATCGTCATTCTCTCCATTGGCAGCTTTACAGCCTACGTCGTATTTATGGTTGCAACCGGTCTGGCGGCAATAATCAACTATCCCGGTCAGAAGGTACAGACCAAGGTTATCAACAAATTTGCACCGGCGGCATTCTTCATCACCGCCACCATGCTGGCCTCCGGCGTATTTGTGGGCATCCTGGGACAGGGCGAGCCTTCGATCCTGACGGAAATGTCCGAGGTGCTTTTAAATCTGCTCCCCGCAGCCCTGGCCAAACATCTGCATCTGATCATGGGCCTGCTCAGCGCTCCCCTGGGGCTGGTCTTCGGCGGCGACGCTTACCTGTACGGCGTTCTCCCCCTGTGCATCCAGGTGGGCAGCCAATATGGTATCTCCGCGGAATCCATGGGTCTGGCAATGGTTATCGGCAAAAACGTGGCCATGATCGGCAGCCCGGTATTCGCCTCCACCTACATGGCCATCGGACTGGCTGACGTGGAGCTGAAAGATTACCTGAAATTCGCGTTTGTACCGCTGTGGGTGACATCCATCATCATGGTTTTCAGCGGTGTGCTGTTAGGTATCATCGGGCTTTAACGGTCCACCCTCGTGATTTGCAAAAAGCCGGCGTACGCCGGCTTTTTTGTGTGCGCAAATCTGCAGCGACACAAACTTAATCTGGATTTTCATTCCTCATATGTTTATAATGAAGTTAAACTGATTTTCGCCTGGGCCTGGAATGTCTGTTTTCCTAAAACTCCCAAAACACGCCGCCCAGGCGCGGCCACCGGCCGGAAAGGCTAACCCCTCATGATCAAAGAACTATCCTACGTCATCGCCATCGCCGAAAAAGGCAATGTATCCAAAGCCGCCGAGTCCCTGTTCATCTCTCAGCCCTCCCTCAGCCGCTACATTAAGGACCTGGAGAACCGGCTGGGCGTGCAGCTTTTCCAGCGCATCAACAACCGGCTGATCCTGACCCACGCGGGCGAAAAATACGTGGAGACAGCCAAAAAGATCACGGAAATGTACACGGACCTGGAAAAGGACTTATCCGGCATCAACGAGGAGCTGTCCGGCCGCCTGCGGGTGGGCTGCGCGGTTCTGAGAATGTCCTACAACATGCCCTCGATCCTCAAGTCCTTTATCACCAAATACCCCAACGTAGACTTGCAGCTCTACGAGAACTATACCACCAAGGGTCTGGAGTACATGCTGTTAAACGGCGAGATCGACCTGGCCATCATCAACCAGCGGGGTCTTCCCCGCCTGAGCTACATCCCCTTTTTTGAGGAGGAGCTGCTGATCGCGGTTCCCGCGGCCCAGACCCTGGCCGCCAAGGGCGTGCCCAAAGAGGGCTGCAAGTACCCCTGGATCGACATCCGCCTGGTCCACAACCAGCCCTACATCGGGCTCAACGGCGAGCAGTCCATCGCCATTAAAACCCGTGAAATCTTCAGCCAATACCGCGTCACCCCGGCCACGGTATTAAAGGTCAAGAGCGTGGAGTCCGCCTTCCGTCTGGCGGAGGCCGGCCTGGGCTGCGCCATCGTGCCCGAGACCGTGGTGCGCATCCCCAGCGTCCCGGTGCCGCCGAAAATCTTCTCCTTCGGCGATCCCATAACGAAGTGGAACCTGGCCATCGCGTACCGGGAGGGGACGGTGTTCTCCAATACTGCGGTGGAGTTTATTAATCTGGTGAAAAATATTCATCCGTCGTTGCGGGAAGGCTGAAGAACCATGTTATTCACAATATCGAACCTCCGCCAGCTATATTTTAACTGTGTGCAATTCGAGGCGGTCCGATATAAACCGGTCATTTCGGAGAGATGAATTCTCACGATCATACATCACAAAGAAAAAACATCCCTGTTTGGAAACTCAAGGCCATAAAACCTTGGTTCCAGCAGGGATGTTCTTAATTCAGGAGAAGGGGATTATTAAACCGCTGCACCTCCTCTCATCTTATATGATTTAAAATCCCATCCATCCAGTAGCCGTAGCCCAAATCAGGCTGACCACAATCGGGATCAGGTAAACTGTAAACAGCGGCGTAATGAATTTCATCCATTTTTTAAAGCTCACCTGGGCCAGTGCAAGGGCGCCCATGAATGCCGCACTGGTTGGGTTCATCAGGTTTGTGAAGCTGTCACCGTACTGGTAAGCCAGAATCGCGGTCTGACGAGTGATTCCCAACACGTCTGACAGCGGCGCCATGATCGGCATCACCACGTTGGCCTGAGCGGAACCGGAGGGGATGGGAATGTTGATCAGACAGTTCGCTACAAACATTCCGATCGCTGCCATGGCCTTGGGCAGGGCGCGCAGGGGCAGGGAGATGTAATATACCACTGTATCAATGATCAGGCCGTTGGTGAGGATTGCGGAAATCATGGACGCCAGAATGATCATGAGCACCGTGCTGACCATGGTCTGTCCACCCTTTACAAAAGTCTTGTAGCCCTCATCCAGGGACTTCCCTGCCACAATATTCCCAAACACAGCCGCCACAAAGAGGATGCCCGCCATCTCCGACGGACCGTATTTCCACAACTTGGTGCCGATGGCAAAATATACGATACCAGCTACAAATACCAACAGAATCAAACCGTGCTTCCAGGTAAATTCCTGGCCCGCATAAGCGCTGTTGGCCTCCACGCTCAGGGAATCGATGCTCTGCCCACCCATCACGCTTTTGGACGGGTCTTTCCGAATGCGTACACAGTACCAGGTCATAAACGCAGCCAGAATCAGCACGAAGATCACGGTCATCACCAATCTCACACCAAAGCCGGAAAACTGCGGAATTCCAGCCAGGGACTGGGCTGTGGCGGTAGTGGAAACGTTGATCGGCGATGCCATGAAGCCGATCCAGGGGCCCAGGTAGGCCAGTCCCACGGCCACGGCGTTATCCAGCTTCAGCTTCTGAGCGATCACGATACAGATGGGAACCAGAGTGATGGCTGTACTGATAAATACGGTAGCCGATCCGCAGACTCCCAGCAGGCAGCAGAGAATGGGAATAATGGCGATGGTCTTATCGCCGTAGCGTTTGATGATGGCATCCAGCCCCAGATCCATAGCGCCGGTTTCCGTGATCATACGCAGGGAACCTCCCACCACCAGCATGGACAGAATCAGGCTGCCGCTGGCTTTTAAGGCGCTGGTTCCCATGGTAAGAATTTCCTGGAAAATGTTGACGTGAATTTTCTGTACAATATGGAAGGAATCGGGATCCACTACATTGTCCACCCGCTCAAACTGCCCGGACGGAATAAAAAATGAGAGAATCCAGAACACCACAATAATCCAGGTTATAAGGACGAACGGATTTAATTCTTTCGACTTCTTTTCTTTTGCATGTTTTGCCGGCATATCGGACCTCCTACTCGCATTCGTTCAATTTAAGGGCAATCTGTAACGTTGTAAACGCGCCGTACGGCAAAGCGGCTTCATCCACATCGAATTTCGGGTTGTGGGCCGCCTCCCCGGAGCCGTACTCCCGATTGCGGACGCCGATCAGGACGTGAAGCCCCTGTCCATTATACGCCCGGATATAATTGGTAAATCCTTCGGACCCGGTCTTGGGCTCGGTTTCCACCACCGCTTTAGTCCCCAGAGCCTCCCCAACTGCCTGACAGGCCAGATCCGCCAGATGGGGATCATTCACCAGGGGATAGCTTAAATACTCAAACGTCTGCTCTACCTTGCAGCGGTGGGCGGCAGCGATGGCATTCACAATCTCTTTCATACGCCCATATGCAAACTCGCCCAGCCCCCGGTCAAAGAACCGCATGGTTCCGCCAAAGGAAGCCTGTGAAGGAATGGCATTTCGCGCAGTTCCCGATTCCACATGGCCGATGGTCAGGGCCATGGGAGACAGAGGCGGAATATTGCGGGTCAGAATCTGGTTTAAGCCGGTGATCATCTCCGCTGTGCAGAGAATCGGATCAACCCCGCGGTGAGGAGCGGCTCCGTGGGTTCCCTCGCCGTATATCGTGTATTCAAACGCCCCTACTCCGGCCATTCGGGGACCCGGGACAATGGATACGGTTCCCGTGTCAAGTCCCTCCTCCACGTGGCAGGCATAGACGCGGTCTATCTCATAGTGCTCCAGGTATGGCAGCATCAGCCAGCAGCCCTTACCATTTTCCTCCGCAGGTTCAAAGCAGATGATGAACTTACCGGAAAATTGATCCCGAATGGCGGTTAATTCCTTCATCACAGCCAGCATCATGGCCGTGTGGGCGTCGTGACCGCACAAATGACCCACTCCCGGCACCTTGGAGCAACTGTTCTTCGGTCCCGCCAGGTTGTTGGCGTCCTCCTGAATGGGAAGAGCGTCGATATCCGCTCTCAGGAGTACGTTCCTGCCCATCCCCGGCTTCGTCCCCTGAACCACGGCAATCACTCCGTAATCCCCGGCCATCTCGTAGGGCAGGCCGCAGGCCTCCACCTCCGCCACAATAAACCGGCTTGTCTCCTTTTCCTCCATGCTCAGCTCCGGCGACTCGTGAAAGCGCCTTCTGACCGTTACCAAATAATCCTGGTACTTGTCTTTAAATTGTTGAAACGTCATATTATCCCCCATTTCTGCGCTGCATTTTTATTCCGGGATCCGCTGTGCAGCGCGCGCAGACCCCATCCCTCCGGCCCCTCCTCCCTCCGCCGCTCTACGGCGCGGGAGGCATGATCCGAAGCATTTTCCTCGCTATCAGTGTAAGGGGTATAGTCACTATACGTGCAACTTGTTAAAATCAACAAAGATCTGGTACGGGATTTATGCACATTCCTCATAGGCAATTCCGGCCGTCAGGATTTGCCTCTTGAATTTTCGCGGCTTTTCCGATAAGATTTTATAAGAAGAAACAGGGGGCAGGATGCGGATATGGAATTTACAATCGGAAAAATGGCGGAGCTGCACGGTATTTCCAGGCAGACACTGATCTACTATGACAAAATCGGACTGTTCCGGCCCACGAGGGTGGACGACAGCGGGGCGCGCTACTATGACAGTTCCCAACTGCCCTTTCTGCGGGAGATCTGTTTTCTGAAGGAACAGAACGTGCCGCTTAAGGAGATCCGCAAAAATATGGAGTCCAGAAACCGTGATTCCGCCATGCTTTTGCTCAAAAGCCAAATTGAGGAGATCCAGATCCAGCAAGATGCGTTGGAGCGGACCCGCCAGGCGTTGCTCAGCCGGCTCTCCTTCTATCAGAAAGCGGACTGCGATCTCCTGCAGGGCGATTCCCTGCTGGTGGAACACCTGGAGAAGCGCAGGGCTGTGTTCGTAAAATGGCCGCAGGAGGACATGACCGTGGACCTGCTGCATATGTGCTATGTCCGCGGCTGGGAAAAACTGCGTCAGGCGGGCCTGAACATGGACAAGGGCTTCGGCGCCGTCATGCGCCGCTCTTCTCTGGAAGCGGATCAGCCTCTTAATCGTGCGGGCAGCTTGTTCTTCATTCCTGAAGGCGCGCCGCCGGTGGATGGTGAAATCGTGATTCCAGAAGGGGATTACCTCTGTATGTTCCGCTGCGGCATGCCCTACAAGCTGAATCCGGTATACGAGTTCTGGAGCCTCATTGCACGCAGGCAGATCAAGACGTCCGGGGATCTCATCAGCGTCTGCCTCCTGGACACCACCTTTCACAGTGAGCACCTGAAGGAGGATCTATGCCAGCTTCAGATTATGCTGGCGTAAGGTTTGTACAGTGAATCTCCCGGAAAAAAGTTTTTTGTACAAAATGACCTATTGAACCTATAGCCGCTATACGTCTTATACTTACAGCCATGGAGCATTTCTCCACGGCTGTTTTTTATGCCGCAAACCGGATTTTCATTCGGAGCGCATGCGCTTAACAGCCCCGAGGACTGCCCGCCCCCAAATGGAACCGGAAAGGAGCTGCAAATGCAATATAACTTCGATGAGATCATATCCAGAAAAAACACCTCGTCCCTCCGTTGGGATACGGTATGGCAGAAATACGGGGAACCGGATCTAATTCCCCTCACCACGGCGGACATGGATTTTAGGACTGCGCCCGCGGTAATCCACGCGCTGAGAGAAGCAGTGGAGCGAGGGATTTTCGGTTATCCCGCGGCCATGGACGGCTACTTTGAGGCGGTCATGGAGCGTATGGAACAGTTTCGCGGCTGGCATGTGGACCGGGACTGGATCTGTCGCAGCCCCGGGATTGTAAACGGGGTTGCCTATATCATTCAGGGGTTGACAAAGCCCGGGGACAGGATCGTACTGCCTTCCCCAATGTACCACCCCTTTGCCCACCTGATCGCAGACAACGGCCGGGAACTCTCCCGCACCTCCATGATCCTGCGGGACGGCCGCTATGAACTTGATTTCCAGGATCTGGAGAAAAAGCTGGCGGACAGCCGGGCAAGTCTTCTGATCTTCTGCAGCCCTCACAATCCGTCCGGGCGCGTCTTCACCCGAAGCGAGCTGGAACAGGTGATCCGACTCTGCCACCGCCACCAGGTGCTGCTGCTCTGCGACGAGATTCACAGCGACTTCTGCTTTTCGGGCCATCCCTTTGTAAGCGCCGGGCAAGCGGCGCGGGAGATGGGATCAGAATACGAGCAGAACCTGATCGTCTGCACCTCTGCCAGCAAAAGCTTTAACATTGCCGGGCTGCAGAACTCCGATATCCTGATCCCCAACCCTTCAAACCGCGCTGCCTACAACAGGGTTTTGACCAGCCAGCACCTGATGAGCTGTAATTACCTGGGCATTCTTGCCACCGAAGCAGCCTATCGGGGCGGTCAGGACTGGCTGGAGGCCGTGACCGCATATCTGGAAGAGAATCGGAATTATCTGATCGATTTTATTTCCAAAAATTGTAATCCCATTGGCACCATCATCCCACAAGCTACTTATATGGCATGGCTGGATTGCCGCGGCCTATCCATGACGGAAGGGGAGTTGGAGCAGTTCTTTATCCACCAGGCCCGTGTGGGGGTGAACATGGGCGGAACCTTTGGGCCGGAGGGAGAAGGCTTTGTCCGTCTGAATTTCGCCTGTCCCCGCACGCTTCTCGCCGAAGCGCTAAAGCGCATCGCCTCGGCCCTTGACACACGCGCCGACGAGTAGGGAGGAAAACCGGTTATGCGTTACGCAATCATTGGATTTGGATGCGCCGGATACCACTGTGCCGCCCAAATCCGTAAAATAGACCCCCAGGGCTCCGTGTCCGTGTTCAGCGATCACAGCGACAGCCCCTACAACCCGATGCTCACCACTTATTACATTGCCGGGCTGCTGCCCCGCGAGGGAATGCTGCCCTTCGGAACATTGGAAGAGGCAGCCGGACGGCTGCGGCTGGAGATTTACAGAGACTGCCGGGTGACCCGCGTCCACGGCAAAGACCGGGAGATCCTGCTGGAGGACGGCAGGCGCATGGAATTTGACCGCATTCTCATTGCCACCGGTGCCAGCGCCTGGGCGCCTCCTATTCCCGGACTGAACCCCGGCGAGGCCTTCTCTATGAGAACCATGGCCGACGCCGACCGGCTCCGGCTGGCCCTCAACACCCGCCCGATCCGGCAAGCGATAGTGGTCGGCGCATCCATGGCAGGCATCAAAGTGGCGGAGCTTCTCAACAACCGCGGCATCACAGTCACCCTGGCCGACCTGGCCCCAGGTATCTTTCCCTTAGCCGCCTGCGGCGAAGTGGCTGAAGAGATCGAACGCCGGGTAGAGCGAACCGGCGTCAATCTGGCCTTCGGCTGTACCATCGGATCCGTTTCCCATGAAGGCAAAAGTCTGATCTGTTCCATGACGGACGGGAGAACCGTCCGCGCCCAGCTTGTGGTGCTCTGCATCGGAACCAGAGCAAACACCGGCCTGGCCGACCCCGGCGAAATCCTGATCAACCGGGGAATTGTGGTAAATGAACGCATGGAAACCAGCTGTCCGGGTATCTATGCTGCAGGGGACTGCTGCGAAGGGACCGATCTGCTGGCCGGTGACACGAAAATCATTGGCCTGTGGGCCAACGCCGGCCATCAGGGAGGAACCGCCGGGCTCACTATGGCCGGCGGTTCGGGCTGCTTTGAGGGTAATATCCCCCACAACATTACCCACTTTATGGGAATGGACTTTATCGGCCTTGGGGACAGCAGACAGCAGGGCCGGATTTTGACCTGCGGGAACCTGGAAAAAGGCCTGTACATCCGGGCGGTGTTGACCGACGGACGGCTGGCCGGCGTGAATATTCTGGACAACTACCGGATCAGCGGCGCAGTGAAGAATTATTTTTACCGGCAGCTGGCTTCTTCCCCCTCCGAACGGCCTGTAATCTCACGCATTCAACGCGGTATTCTGGTCCGGGAAGGCCTCCGCCCGTCGTTTCTGCGTCAACTGGAAGGAGAGCTAATATGAAAGAACTGGATCAGCGCATCCGCGCAAAAATTCCAGGCGAAGATACGGAAATCGAAATCCGCCGTACGCTCTGCGATATCTGCACCCCGCAGATGCACTGCGGACTGGATGTGTATGTGAAGGACGGAATTGTGTTAAAGGTGGAAGGTTCCCCGGAACACCCGGTCAACCGCGGTTTTCTGTGCACCAAGGGAGCCGCCAACCGCCAGTATCTCTACCGGAAGGACCGGATTCTCACCCCTCTGCGCAGGGTGGGGCCCCGTGGGACAGGAAACTTTGAGCCGATCTCCTGGGACGAGGCGATCCGCACGGTATGCAGCCGTCTCAACAGCGCCAAAGAACAGTTCGGAGCCGACAGCGTAGCCTTTTTCTCCGGCTATGGAAAATGGTACCGGCCCATGTACCGCCGTTTCGCCCATGTATTTGGAAGCCGGAACTACGGAACGGAATCCAGCTGCTGCTTCACCTCGGGCCTGATGGCCTGGCAGGTAGCCACAGGCATGCACGTGAACGCCGACATGGCCCACAGCGGACTGTTCCTAGGCTGGGGCACCAATGGCTACTACTCCCGCTACCGGCTGCCAGACGCGATTGAGCAGCAGCGCAAGCGTGGGATGAAGGTAATCATTGTGGACCCGCGCATCACCCCCGCCTCCCTGCGTCTGGCGGACCTTCACCTGCGCCCCCGCCCGGGCACAGACGGAGCGCTGGCTCTGTCCATCGCCTACGTGCTGATCCACAGCGGCTGGGTGGATCACGAATATATCCGCCGCTATGTCCACGGTTATGGAGCCTACTGCAGCTATGTGGACCGATTCTCCCCTGAGATCGGTGAGAAATTGACGGGCGTGCCGGCCGCCCGGATCCGGGAAGCCGCCCGGATGATCCATGAGAGCGGACCCATGAGCATCTGCGAGAGCTCCGCCCCCATCGGCCATCATCGAAACGGCCTCCAGAATTACCGGGCCATCATGTCCCTGTTAGCCATCACAGGAAATTATGACCGGGCAGGCGGGCAGCTTCCCGCATCCCATACCTACATGGAACTGTCCTGTGGATTTGAGACCGGAGAGGATGAGTTCATGAACGGCCGTTTTCCCGGAGGCAGGAAAGCGGCTGTAGGCGGCGACCGCTTTCCCCTATGGTATGAGCTGCGCCGTGAAATGCAGTCCAACGACCTGGCAAACCGGATTTTGGACCAGGGGAACGACCGCATCCGCGCCGTGTTCGCCCTGGGCATGAACCTTCGGATGTTCGCCGGAGACGGCCGCATGATTCGGGCCTTGAAGGAACTTGACTTTTTTGTGGATGTGGATTTATTCCTGACGGATACCGCCAAGTATGCAGATATCGTACTCCCGGCCTGCACCTCCCTGGAACGCGGGGAATTCAAGTGCTATCCCGGCGGATACGCCTGGTATACCAAGCCTGTGGTTTCACCCCTTGGACAGGCGAAATCCGATGCCGACATCCTAACGCTCATGGCCCGGGAAATGAATCTGGACGACGATCTGCTGAAACAGGGCTACCGCGAATGCATCCGCCATATCATCCGCGATCTCCCCGTCACGGTGGAAGAGCTGGAGGCCAGTCCTCTGCCCGTGGCTCTGCCGGACCTCTCGCCCTACCGGCCGGGAACCATGCTGGAACGGGGCCTCCCCACCCTCAGCGGCAAATTTGAGCTGGACTCCCTGCTCATTTCCCGGCACCCGGAGTGGGGCCTGGACAGTCTGCCCACCTACACCGCCCCCTTAAGCCCTGACCCGGCGGCCTGGCCCATGATTCTGTGCGCCGGCGCAAGGATCCCCAATGCATTGCACTCCCGGCTCCACGACCAGCCCTGGGAGCGCAGCCTGCGCCCCCGGCCACAGGCGGAAATCAGCCTGGAGGATGCCCGGGCTCTGGGCGTGGAGGCCGGGGACTGTTTGGAAATCTCCACTCCGTTCGGTTCCATCCGTCTGGAAGCCGCTCCCACGCAAACGGTGCGCCAGGGCGAGGTATACGTGTTTCACGGATATCGGGAAGCGGATGTCAACCGCATCCTGGATCCGGACAATCTGGACCCGTACAGCGGCTTTCCCGCGTTCAGAAGCGCATACTGCCGGATCAGGAGGTGTGAGGCATATGAAAATTGACCTGGATATCAGCCGCTGCTGCGCTTGCGGGGCCTGCGCGGTGGCGTGCATGGATCAAAACGACATCGACGTGGAAAAGGGACTGCGCCCATTCCGTTCTGTATTCCGGGACGACTGGAGCATAAATGCAGACGGACTTCCCACCCACTTCTCCATCGCCTGCATGCACTGCCCGGAGGCCCCCTGCGTCCTGGCCTGCCCTGCGGGCTGCATCAAAAAGGATGAGGCCACCGGACTTACCCTATACGACAATACACACTGTATCGGCTGTCACAGCTGCGCTATGGCCTGTCCCTTCGGCGCTCCGGCCTTCACCCCGGACGGAAAGATGCAAAAATGCGACGGCTGTGCCGAACGGCTTAGAGCCGGCCTGGAACCAGCCTGCATCCGCGCCTGTGCATTTGGCGCCCTAAAAGTAGTACGCTGCGCCTCAGAGGAGCTGCCCGCGGACCGCTCCCTCTGCGCGCTGTGTGAAGAACTGGCAAAAATACAGAAATGACGGTATCTGGCCTACATTTTGAAGGAGGTATATTATGAATCAGATCAACGATCTTCGCAGCGCCCTTGAGCTGCTGCGCAACCTGCCCGGCCAACTGGCGGAGACCGACGTACCGGTGGACCCCATGGCGGAACTAGCCGGCGTTTACCGTTATGTGGGAGCCGGTGGGACGGTAATGCGTCCCACAAAAGAAGGCCCGGCTATGATATTCAACAACATCAAGGGGCATCCGGGCGCCAGAATCGCCATCGGGCTTCTGGCCAGCCGGGACCGGGTGGCCGCTCTGTTCGGCTGCAAGCCCCAGCAACTCAGTCGGACGCTCTTAGAGGCGGTGGAACCCCCCATCCCGCCGGTCCTTACCGCAAAGGTACCGCCCTGCCAGCAGGTGGTCCATCTGGCCTCGGACCCGGATTTCGATCTGCGAACCCTGATCCCCGCTCCTACCAACACTCCCGTGGACGCTGGTCCTTATCTGACCCTGGGTATGTGCTACGCCACCCACCCGGATACCGGGGAAAGCGACGTCACCATCCACCGCATGTGCATTCTTGGCCGCGATGAGCTTTCCATCTTCTTCACTCCCGGGATCCGGCACATCGGTGCCATGGCCCTACGGGCCGAGGAGCTGGGACGCCCCCTGCCCATCTCCATCAGTATCGGAGTGGACCCGGTAATCGAGATCTCCTCCTGCTTTGAACCGCCTACCACGCCCCTGGGATTTGACGAGTTGTCCATCGCCGGAGCTCTGCGGGGTGAGCCTGTGCAGATGTGCCGTTGCCTGACCGTCGAAGAGAAGGCCATTGCTAACGCGGAGTACGTGCTGGAGGGTGAGATCATCCCCGGAGTCAGGGTCACGGAAGACTGCAACACCCACACTGGATACGCCATGCCGGAATTTCCCGGATACACCGGTCCCTCCAGCAGCGAGTGTTGCCTGATCAAAGTGAAAGCCGTTACTCACCGTGAGAATCCCATCATGCAGACCTGCATCGGGCCAAGCGAGGAGCATGTATCCATGACAGGAATCTGCACTGAAGCCAGCATCCTGGCCATGGCGGAAAAAGCCATGCCCGGAAAGCTCACGAACATCTGCTGTCCCTCCTCCGGCGGTGGCAAGTACATGGCGGTTCTTCAGTTTAAAAAATCTGTGCCCAGCGACGAGGGGCGTCAGCGCCAGGCCGCCCTGCTGGCCTTCGCTGCCTTCAGCGAGTTAAAACACGTGTTTTTGGTGGACGAGGATGTGGACTGTTTTGATATGAAGGATGTATTCTGGGCCATGAGCACCCGGTTCCAGGCCGATCAGGACGTGATCGCCATCCCAGGCGTGCGCTGCCACCCCCTGGACCCCTCCAACGATCCCGGCTTTTCGCCATCCATCCGGGATCACGGCATCGCCTGCAAGGCCATCTTTGACTGCACGGTGCCCTATGACCAGAAGGCCCGGTTTAAACGAGCGGAATTTCTGGAGGTGGACCCCTCCCGCTGGCTGGAGAAAACCGCGGGGTCACCCCAATGGCAGGAGGTGAAGGCATGTGCCCAAAACGATTGATCATAGGCGTCAGCGGGGCCTCCGGCGCGCCCATCGCCCTGGAACTGCTGCGCGCCTTACAGGCCACGGAAATTGAGAGCCACCTGATCATCACGGCAGGCGGCGAAAAAACCATCGAGCATGAGACGGAGCTGACGGTTCGGGACTTTGCCAGGCTGGCAGACCAGGTATACGACAATAAAAATATCGGAGCCGCTCCGGCCAGCGGCAGCTACCGCACCATCGGCATGGCGGTGGTTCCATGCAGCATGAAAACACTGGCCGGTATAAACAGCGGTTACAGCGACAATCTGCTGCTGCGGGCCGCCGACGTGACCTTGAAAGAGCGCCGCAAGCTGGTGCTGGCGGCCCGGGAATGCCCGCTGAGCGCCATCCATCTGCGCAACATGTATGACCTGACAAATATGGGGGCAGTCATCCTGCCCCCGGTACTCAGCTTCTATAACCGCCCCGAAACCCTTCAGGACGCAACCTGTCATATCGTCGGGAAAATTCTCGACCAATTCTCCCTCCCCTACACCCCCTTCAAACGCTGGGAAGGCTGACTGCCCCCTCTTCTCTCTCTCAAATCCGCCCTCATCCACCACGCGTCCGGTCTCCCGGGCCGCAGCAGGGCTTTCCCGCGGACGAACCCGCAGGCCTCATAGCACCGCTGTGCCCGGAGATTCCCGGCGTACACGATGAGTTTCACTTCCTCCAGCCCCAGCGTCCCGGCAGCCTGGTCCAGCACAAGGTTCACAAGCTCCTTGCCTCTGCCCTTCCCCCGCCGCCCCTTCTCCAGCAGCACCCGCGCCAGCACGCCGCATTTCTCTGCCGGGTCCAGCTCCCCGATCTCCGCGAATCCCACCACCTGCCCGCCGCACTCCGCCGCAAACAGGACCGCGTCCCCGAAAAGCGCCTCAAACCGCCGTCTCATCTGCTCCAGCCGGGGCGGATACTCGTATACCAGATCCGCCCCCCACAGACAAAACTCCTCCGCGGTCTGTCCCCGGCAAATCTCCCAAAGGCGCTCCACATCTTCCTTCACGGCCCGCCTGAGACGCAAGCCGTCCGCCTCTACCAGGTTCTCCACTCCGTGCCCACAAAGGCCACCCGGTCCCCGGTGCTCACCACCGGATTCTCCCGGACGCCGATCACGTAGCAATCGGACCTGGCCGGATAGGACTCCATCTCATCCCCGTAATAGTGAAGATCCAGAAGGCTCTCCCCCGCCTTCACCTCGTCCCCCGACTTCACGTTCATGCGGATCATGCCGCCCTTGTCGCTGCGCAGGAAGCGGCGCTTGGTGATCAGCACCTGCCTGCCGGGCTTCTCCACGGGGCCGTCCAGCATCTTCAGATAGCGCATCACGTTGAGAATCCCCTTCTTGGCGGCCTCCACGTATTCGGTTTCCACCTTGCCGCCCTGGCCCATTTCCCCCATAAAAGCCGGGATACCGTCCTTCATGCAGGTGATGTCCAGCGCCCCGCTTGTGACGCCAGGCAGCTCGTTGGTGTCGCCGCGCAGGTCCACCACGCAGTTGGTCACCACGCCGAAGGCCCGCTGCATCCCCTCCGACACCTCATTGACCGAATCCGACACCCCCGGGATGATCTTGCGCACCGAATAGGGATTGGCCCGGTACGGGGTCGCCATGGTGTGGAAACTGATCACAGCCCCCGCGTTTGCCTTGATCTCCCGGTAAATCATATATGCGATCCGCTGGGTCATCATTCCCTCGGGGTCCCCGGGAAATGCCGTGTCCATGTCCATGTTGTCGATGGCCGAAATCTTGTTCCGGCACTCAAAGGCGATGGGGTTGCAGATCGGCGTGACCACCAGAGTCCCCGAAAGCTGCTCCGGGTCGATCTCCCCGGACAGCTCCCAGGCGGCGTAGGAGCCGTTCAGCTCATCGCCGTGGACCGTGCCGTTGATCCACAGCACCGGCCCCTCCTTTTTACCCGCCACCACGATGACCGGCAGCTGGACCACCGCCTTGTGGGCCAGTTCCCCGGCGGGCACGGTGAAATATGCCCGCTCTCCTTCTTTGATCTCATGATTAAATACCCTTATCATTTCAGTCTACCTCGCACATTGCAGATTAGTTCATGATTCCGATTTCCTTGTAATATTTCACTGCGCCGGGATGAATATCGATCAGCGCGCCCTCCACGGCATTTTCCTTGTTAAACTGGTTGGCCTGGGGATGAACGTCGGCCAGATCGTCATGGTGCTCGATGATGGATTTTACCACATTGTACACGATCTCGTCGTCCACGCTCTTGGCGCAGATCAGGTTGTTTCTGGTGCCCAGAACCACCGTGTCCTGGTCCACTCCGGTGTAGGTGCCGCCCGGAATCACACTCTTGTAGAAGAAGGGATTCTCGCTGGAAATCTTCTCAATGTGCTCCTCGTCGATGGACAGCAGCTTGATGCCCTTGGTCGCCGCCAAATCCGCGATGGGGGAGCTGGTAAAGGGGGTGATATGGACTCCGAAATCCGCGTTCCCGTCGTTCACCGCGTCGCAGATGTCCTGGAGCGCGGTCTCGGTTATCTGCACGTCGTCCTTGGTCAGGCCGTAGGCTTCCAGCAGAATGGGCATATAATACTGGGCCATCGCGCCCTTGCTTACCGCCAGCTTCTTGCCCTTTAAATCCCCGATGGAGTTGACGTCCGAATCCTTGGGCACAAACATGTGCAGCATGGTGGTGTAGCCGCCCATCACATGGCAGATTTCCACCGGACTTCCCTCAAATTCCCGGGTTCCCTTAAACGCCGCTTCCTCCACGTCCGTCATGGCCACGCCGAACTGCACGGTGCCGCTCTGGATCATGCGGATGTTCTCCTGGGAGCCGGTGGAAATCTCCGTGTTGATGAGATAGTCCGGATGGTCCTGGGTGATCAGATTGCCGATACCGGCAAAGGTGGTGTAGTTGGCGCTGGAACTGGGACCGCCGCCGATGCGGATGGTCACCTTGCCGCCTCCCCCCGAGGCCTGGGTCTCAGCCGCCGCCGTGCTGCCGCCTCCCCCTGAGGCCGCGTTGACCGGCTGGTTGGAACATCCGGCCGCCGAGAGCAAAAACACACCTGCCAGCACCATACCCATTACGCGGGTTGCAACTCTTTTTTTCATATCGTTTCTCCTTTTCTCCTTATATAATTTATGCCTTTGCATAGTTTCCTTTTTTCTCCTCAGCCGTCTTGATGAGGAAAATTCCCAGCAGCACGGCGAATCCGATCAGATCGGTGATCGTGCCCGGAATGATGAGCAGCAGGGCCGAGGCCAGCAGCACCAGGCGCTCCGCCTGGTTGATGTTCCACTTAAAGACAAACTTCTCCAGGGCGGCCGAAAGACTGTAGATACCTAACAGCGCAGTGATCAGGGACTGTAAAATCTCCAGCGCCCCGCCCTGCATGAGCAGCACCGGATTGTACACGAACATGAACGGTAAAATGAACCCGGACAGGGACAGTTTAAACGCAAACACACCCGTCTTGGTGGGGTTGCAACGGGCCACTCCCGCCGCCGCGTAGGCCGCCAGAGCTACCGGCGGAGTCACGTTGGAAATGATTCCGAAGTAGAAAATGAACAGGTGGGCCGCCAGGGGCAGCACGTTCATCTGCTTTAACGCCGGAACCACCAGCAGGGCCAGCATCAGGTAAGCGGCCGTGGTGGGCACGCCCATTCCCAGGATCAGGGACACCACCATAGTCAGCACCAGCAGGATTCCCAGATGGCCGTTGGACACCTGGATCAGCACCGACGACATGCGGAAGCCCAGGCCGGACCCCATGACGATTCCGATGATGATTCCCACCACGCCGCAGGCGATGGCAACGGGCTTGGCCCCATTGATGGAGGCCTTCACAATCTTTTTAAGCTTCGCCGGGGTGATCCGGTTTCGGGCGGAAAACAGAGTGCAGACGATCGTGGCGATAATGGAGGTGATGCCCGATTTCGTCACCGACATTTTGAACACGCTCATGGATACGATCAGGTAGATCAGCGGAAGGATCAGGTACACATTTTTTACCAGTTCCTTCCAGGTGGGCAGTTCGCTCTCCGGCACGCCCTTGATGTTGTTCTTTCTGGCGTACAGATCCACGGTCATAAGGATCGCCACGTAGAACAGCACCGCGGGGATCAGCGCCGCCTTCACCAGGTCAAAGTAGGGGATTCCCAGGTACTCTGCGATCAGAAAGGCTGTGGCTCCCATGACCGGCGGCATGATCTGGCCCCCTGTGGAAGCCGAGGCTTCCACCGCCGCGGCGTACTCATCCTCAAAGCCGCATTTCTTCATCATGGGAATGGTGAAGGTGCCGGTTCCGATCACGTTGGCGATGGCGCTGCCGCTGATGGAGCCGAAGAGGCCGCTGGCCACCACCGCGATCTTGGCCGGACCGCCCCGGAATTTTCCGAAGGCCCTGGAGGCCAGCTTGGTAAAATAATCGCCCACCCCCGTCTCATTGAACACCGCTCCCAGAATGACAAACAGCACAATGTAGCTGGCCGAGGCGTAAATCGCCGTGCCGTAAATCCCGTCCGTGCCTAGGTACACCACGCTGGTGATCCGGGTGATATCCATACCCACATGGGCCAGGAATCCAGGCATGTGCTGTCCCATGAAGCCGTAGACGATAAAGCAGATCACCACGATGGCCAGGGATTTTCCCACCGCCCGGCGGGTGGCCTCGATCAGAGTAATGATCAGCAGCACGCCGAATAAAATGTCGTAGGTGTAGATCATGCCGCTTCGCAGGTCGATGGTTTTATCGATGGACATGATGTAGATCAGACTGCCCGCCGACGCCAGAATAAAGAATGCGTCCATAACCCGGCAGTACCACTTCCGGTCCTCCTGCGCCAGGTAGTCCAAAAAGAAGATGATCAGCACCAGGCCCAGATGGATCGCCTTCTGCCCGATCCCGGCCGCAGCCCCGAACATTGCCGTCCAGCAGTGGAAGATGCAGAACAGCACTGCCAGAGCGAACGATAGCCTTTTTAACATAGATTTTCCTCCTTGTCTTGTATAGTAGTTATGCATCTTTTACTATCATTTTACTTTTTTTACCATATTGATTTGTCTTTATGATATTTTTTTATATATTTTGCTTTTTTTATCGTCTAATTTGCTTGTATTATAGTTAATATGCCGTCTTTCGTCCAATACCAAATTCACATTTTAACTATAGCATTGTACTATAGTATTTTTCCCATCCACCCACCTCAGAGCCGGCAGGGCAACGGGCGGACAGAAAAATCCCCGGCAGAGCTGCTTTTCGAACAGCTCCACCGGGGATTTTCCCGTCTTCCTGTGTTAATTTTATATCAATCTCTGTTAACCCGCCGGTCTCCAGGCTTTTAATCGATCACTTGCAGCTCCTTGGGATAGTGATTTAAAATTTTAACCCCGTCCTCCGTGACCATACACAAATCCTCGATGCGGACTCCCACGCGGCCCGCCAGATAGACGCCCGGTTCACAGGAGAACACATTTCCGGGCAAAACCGGATCGGTGTTGGCTGTGTTGGCGTCTCCCGGCTCATGGACGTCGATGCCGATGGAGTGGCCCAGACGGTGGATAAAGTAAGGCCCGTATCCAGCCTCCTCAATCAGGCCTCTGGCCGCCCGGTCGATGTCGCAGAAGCGCGCGCCCGGATGAATCGCCGCCTCCCCGGCCAGATTGGCCCGCAGAACGGTGTCGTACACCTTCCTGGCCTCGTTGTCCGCATATTTGTAGAAAAAGGTTCTGGTCATATCCGCGCAGTAATAGTCCTTGCGGCAGCCCACGTCGAAGAGCACGCAGTCCCCTTCCTTAAGGACCGTGCCGTCCGGCTTGTGGTGCGGGTCCGCGGCATTTGCGCCGAAGGCGATATGGGGCTGGAAAGAGTTTCCGTCGGCCCCAAGGGACTTGTAGATCAGCTCCACCTGCCTGGCCAGAGCCTCCTCCGTGACGCCCGCCTTCACCAGATTCTTAAACTGCTCCATGGCCCGGTCGTTGATCGCGGAAACCTCGATCATTTTTCGCTGCTCCTCCTCGTCCTTCTGACCGCGGACCTGGTTTACGCAGCCGGATCCATTGACGTAGGAACCGCCTGCGCCCAGCTCCTGGAGGGCCAGCAGGTGCTCCGCGGTCATTTTCCGGTCCACACCCAAAGCCCGTCTGGGGTCCGTACACTCAGCCATCATCCGGCAGATGTCGTCGGTGTCGGAAAACCAGCGCACCTCTACCCCCAGATCCTCCTTCATGGGGAACAGCCTGTTTACAAACAGCCGGTGGTTCCCCTCTTCGTTGATATAAAGCGCCAGCAGGCGGGAGCCGGGGGTGATCATCTTCCCCGTCAGATAGAATATGGAGCTGGGGTCCGTGAGAATCATCTGGCTCACGCCCTTTTCCTTAAGCTGCGCCAACACCCGGTCAACTCGTCTGTCATTCATACACATTTCCTCGCATTCACTCAGGACAGCTCCACCTTCTGCCCTTCCGCCAGGGAAAGGATGAAGAGAGTCAGCTGCTGTTTATAAAGCTCCACGGGCACCGCCTCGTCGGCGGAATGGGAACCGCCGTGCCCTTCCGGGATAAGCCCCTCCGGGTACGCAGTCTCCGGTACCAGCCGGAAGCCGTAGCCAAAAGCGTTCGGCAGCAGCCTGGCGTAGGTTCCCCCCGCCATGGTGAACGGCTTCTCGTCCCGTCCTAAAAATTCATTGTAGGTGTCCATCAGGCACCGGATCATGGGATGCTCCGCAGGGAAATACCCCGGCGCTTTGCCGGAATAGGAGGCCACCTCCATGTCAAGATCCGCCGCCGTGGCGCCGATCTTCTCAACCAGGCCGCTGTGCTCCTTCATGGTGATGGGATAGCGGATGTTGAAGGTCAGGCTGCAAATATGATCCCGCAGGGCCACCAGGGAAGCCACCGCCGTGAGCCTGCCGCTGATTTTGTCCTCTGCGGCGATCCCCAGACCATCCCCGTAGATTCCGGCGGAAAGGTCCGCGTAAGTCTCAAACAGCTTCAGGGTGGCTTTATCCAGGACGCCGCCCAGAAGGTCCCGCAGGGCCTTGCAGGACGGTTCTTTCCCGCTGACCGCGCAGAACAGCCGGTAGATGGCGTTCTCGCTGCCCTCGGCGTGGGCCGCGTGCTTGGACAGGCCTTTGGTTTCAATGGTCAGCTTACCGGCCTCCCAGGATATGGACAGCCAGTCCGGCAGTCCACCGGGAGCCTGTACCGGCCAGGCGGCCTTGACCACCATACGGGCGCGCCCCGCCACGGAATTCTCACTCTCGCCGCCCTGAATCTCTAAAATGTTCCCGGAAAGCGCGTTTTTGTTGGCTACGGTGATTCCCAGGATTCCCTTCTCGCCGTGGCAGACCGGATAGCGGCTGTCCAGAACGATGTTCATCTTCGGCAGCTCCACCTGATGGTCGGTGAGCCAGTGGATATCCGTCATCCCTTTCTCTTCCTCCAGACCGGCGTAGAAGCTGATTTTGTGCTTCAACTCCACCCCCAGCTCCTGAAGGCACCGGACTGCGTAGATGGCGGCCACCGCCGGCCCCTTGTTGTCCTTCACGCCGCGGCCGATCATGCAGCCGCCGTCCACCGTCAGGCCGTAGGGCTCGTATTTCCAGTCGTGTCCCGCCGGCACCACATCCAGATGGTTCCAAATGCCGATATCCGGACGGCCGCCCCCCTCCCCGGTGTCCACACGGATCACCCGGTCGTCGTAGCTGGTGCAGCGGTAGCCGTGCTCTCCGGCGATTTTGCAGTATTCCTCCATCACGTCCCGGCAGGCCTGCCCGTAGGGCGGGACACTGCTGTCAAGCTCCGCCACGCTGCCGATGGAGACCAGCCGCCTGATGTCGGAAATGACCGACTCCTCGTGGGAATCGACCCATTCCCTGATCTTCTGACATAAATCGTTATCCATATAACCTCCTTGGTCTTTAACTGACGCAAGTACGCCCAGGGCGTACTTGCGGTATGTATCACATTTTAAATTACATATAGATATACGCGCCGGGTCCTAACGGCAGCTTTAACAGCATCCAGATCACCAGCATAACGGACCAGGAAACCATAAACACCACGGTGTAGGGAAGCATACAGGAAACCAGCGTTCCAAAGCCGCTGTCCTTGTCGTAGCGCTTCATCGCCTGCAGAATGATCGGCAGGGAGGAAAGCACGGGCGCGATGATATTGGTGCAGCTGTCGCCGATCCGGTATGCAACCTGGGTCAGCTCCGGGGAGATTCCCAACGTCATAAACATGGGCACAAACACGGGCGCGAAAATAGCGTATTTCGCGGAAGCCGAGGTCATGAACAGGTTCATAAACCCGGATACCAAAATAAATACAAGCATCAGCGGAATCGGGCCGATGTTCAGCTCCTGAAGAACGTTCGCCCCGTTGATGGAGAGAATTCTTCCCAGGTTTGTGTAGTTAAAGTAATTGATAAACTGTGAAGCCGCAAACGCCACGCAGATAAACCCGGACAGGGTGCGCATGGAGTTGCTGAAGCCGTTGAACAGATCCCTGCTGTTCTTGAACTTGCCGGAAATTCTTCCGTAAACAAGGCCGGGAACAAAGAACAGGATGGTGAACAGCGGAACGATGGCGTCCAGCAGAAGGGAGCCGTCGATCAGGCTGCCGGTCTCCGGGTTTCTCAGCCAGGAGTTCTGCGGAATACAGGAAACCGCGATGAAGAGAATGATGCCCAGGAACACGAAGTTGGCGATTTTTAACGCTTTCTCGTCCTTGGCGCTCATCTCGGCGCTCTCCTCGATCAGCGTGCCGTCCCCGTTCTCCTTGTACTCGCCCAGTCTGGGGATAATGATCTTCTCCGTCACAAAGGTTCCCATGATCACGATCAGGAAAACGGAAGTCGCCATGAAGAAGTAGTTACAGGAAGCCACCACGTTGTAGTTGGGGTCCATAATTTTGGCGGCCATGTCGGAGAAACCGCTGAGTACGGCATCGCCGGAGCTGATCATCAGGTTGGCGGCAAAGCCTCCCGACACACCCGCGAATCCGGCCGCGATACCGGCCAGAGGATGCTTCTTACAAGCCTTGAAAATCATCGCCGCCAGGGGTACGAACAGAACGTAACCCGCGTTCTCGGCAAGATTGCTCATAGCTCCGATGAACACCACCATGGGCGTCACCAGCTTGTAGGGGGTAATCTGAACGGCCTTGCGGATCAGGCCGTTGAGCCAGCCGGAATACTCCGCGATACCGATACCAAACATAATGGTGAGCATCATTCCCAGCGACTTGTAACCCATGAAGTTGTTGATCACATTGCTGAGCATGTACCGCAGGCCGCTGACGCTGAACAGGTTCACGATATTGATCGTGGTCTCCTCGATCTGCATCGATTTTGTGTTGTAAACCTCTCCCGTAGCGCTCCACCCCAGCGCGGTTCCGATCCCTGAGATCACGATGATGGCCGCGGCCAGAAAGATGAAAATCATCATTGGCGGCGGAAGCCGGTTGCCGACTACCTCGATTCCATCCAGGCACCTGAGCACAAATGACTTCTTTTTTACCTTCGTCTTCTCCATACATACCTCCTACTCGTTTTGTTTCCTCCCTCCAAATGGCAGGCGCGCGCACATCTGCGACCGGAAAAAGGATAAAAATAAAATGCCAGTCCCCAAGGAACCCCTCATTCGTTTAGGGACTAAACATCTTAACTAAATTTTAATGTTTGTAAAGAAAAATGTCAAGTATATTTTTACAAATTATGAATTTCATCTTTAAAATTTTTGTATAAATTATATAATTTTTGTTACATTCCCGCGATTTCGCACTGTGCCCGCTCTTTTTTCAAAAGAGCAGCCTAACCGGGGCGGGAGCATTTTCCCCGATATTAAAAATGCCGCCGGACCGCCGTTTTTTCCAACCGGCGATCCGACAGCATATTATTGTTTTATGGGTTTACTGATCCATTACCGCCCCGTCCGTCGTCAGGCGGGTCACGACTTTGCGTCTCTCAAAGGGGAACTTTTCCTCCACCCCTTCCACCAGCTCGATGCCGATTCCCGGCGCGTCGGGAACCACCAAAAATCCGTCCCTGCACTCCGGCATAACGTTCACGATATCCGAAGCGCGGAACGCGGACTTCCCGGTCCTTTCGAACACAAAGCGGGCGTGGGCCGCCGGGCCGTCCGGGTCCGGGTACTCCTGGATGGTGAAATTGGGGGTGGCCGCGTCAAACTGGATGCAGGCAGCCGTCGCAACCGGGCTTAAGGGGTTGTGGGGAATGATGCCGATCTGGTTCGCCTCGGCGATGGCCGCGATCTTTTTCGCCCCGGTAAAGCCGCCGCACACACAGATGCTGACCCGCAGATAGTCCAGGGCCTGGCGCTTCACCAGCATCTGGTACTCCTGGGGCGTGTGGATGCGCTCGCCGGTGGCCAGCGGGATGCGGATCTTCTGGGCCACCCAGGCCATGGAGTCGAAGTTATCCGGCAGAATCGGGTCCTCGTAGAACATGGGCAGCAGGGGCTCCAGCTGGGCCGCCAGGGCCACGGCCTCCGCCGGGTTTAACCGCCTGTGATTCTCGATGCACAGGTCCACGTTCAGGCCTACGGCCTCGCGGATTTTGCCGATGCGCTCCACTCCGCTGCTGATCTTTCTGGCGTAGGTCTCAAAATACCGGGTATTTCTCGGCTCGTCCAGGAACGGGGACAGATGGCCGATGGCGGTGAAGCCCTTTTCCTTCTCCGCCAGGCAGCTCTCCATCAACTCCTCAAAGCTGCCGCCCGACACGTGGGAGTACACCCGCACCGTGTCCCGGCATTTGCCGCCCAGAAGCTGGTAGACCGGCACCCCGTAGAATTTGCCCGCAATGTCCCACAGCGCGATGTCGATGGCGCTCAGCGCCCCCATCACAGCGGCTCCCCGGAAATGGAAGCAGCGGTACATATACTGCCAGTGATGCTCGATGCGCAGCGGGTCCTGGCCGATCAGATACTCCCGGAAGGAATTGATCACCTCCGCTGAGGATTCCAGAAATCCCCAGTCCCCCGACTCTCCCAGACCGGTGATCCCCTCGTCCGTCATCACCTTGACGAACAGAAATTTGTTGACCGGCACAACCTTGACATCCGTTATCTTCATTTTGTCTCCTCCTCCGATTTTTCAATGGCGCGCCTGATGATTTCCGGCGCTCTCAGGCATTTCTCCGTGGTCACGGCGCAGGGCGAAAAGCGCAGCCCCCGGGCCTGGGGTACCACGAACACGTTGTCCCCGCAGAGAATTTCCGCCGCTTTGGCCGGATTTTTGCAGGGGATTGCGATGAAATAGCCATGCTTGTAGGGGCAGCATTTTAAGCCCACACGCTTTGCCTCCCCGTAGAAGGTCTCCCCCCTGCGGCTGATCAGATCCCGGAATTTCTCCCGCTCTGTATCCGCCTGGCGCTTCACCTCCGGGTTTAAATTGATGTCCACCAGAATCCGCTGGGCCATGCGCACCACGTTGGACCACACGGACCGGGAAGAGTAGGACATGGCGGCCTTGAAGCGCTCCGCCGCTTCCTTCGTCTCGCCCAGGCATACCAGAGCGCCGCAGCGCATGCCGCACATGGTGTAGCTCTTGGACATGCTGAACACCACCAGGGTCATGGAGTTCTCCGGCATGTCGCGGATGCAGTCGAAAATCCTGCGTGTATTCTCAAAGGTATCGTCAAAGTCGATGTAGGACACGTCCAGGCAGAACGTGATCTTCTTGTCCGGATACAACGCGCCGAAGCGGCGGATCGCCTCCACCACCCGGTCCATCTCCTCAGGGGTCATGGAGTAGCCGGTGGGGTTGTTGGCCGGAGTGTTGAGCACCAGAAGCACCTGGTTCTGCCGCTCCAGAAGCCCGCCCAGGGCCTGCTCCATGGCCTCGCAGTTAAACCGGTCCTCCTCATCGAACATGGGGAAGGTCTCCAGCCTGCGGCCGTGCTCCTCGCAGATATTCCGGTAGGGCCCCCAGAACCAGTCCGTGGTCAGCATGGCGTCCCCATCTTCCAAAAAGTTCCAAACCGCATGGCGCAGCGCGCCGCAGCCCCCGGGCGTGGGCGCGGATTCCACGAAAAACCGCTTGCTCACCTGCCCAAACAGGGAAATCTGCACCGCCTCGTTGAATCCCGGTATCCCACCGATGGGCGCGTAGCTGCAAATCTCCTCCACGGGCATGGTGCGCATCATCCGCTCCACCGTGGGCAGCACCATCAGTTTCCCGTCCTCGTCCAGGCATTCCCCCAGGGTGGAATTGATCACCGCATCCCCGCCAAACTGAGCGATAGCCGCCTTGGCCTTCTGGCTGGCGGCAAAAATTTTGTCCGGGGCGTACTCCCTCTCGGCATGCCCCGCCAATGTCAGATACTTCATTGTTTTGCTCCCTTTCTCCATCTCCCCATCCACGCTTTTTCGAGCATCGTCCGGATTTTTATAACAGTCTGTATGTTCTTAATTATATATTCGCTGCAGCTTTCTGTAAAATATGGCTTTTCTATAGGCCGATAGTCTTTTTTTATACCTTGAGACCAGGCATCTCAGTTCGTCCCCGCAAATTCTTCTTCAATAAACGAGAGCATCTTCCTGCAATCACTGTACACAGGCCTGTCCCGGCGGGTGATGACTCCGATCTGCGCAGGCATGGGCGGATTCATGGGAATCGGCCGGATCAGCGGATCCGTCAGAACCGCCTCCTTCAGCAGAAACGCCCCGCAGCCCCCGTGAACCACCAGGTTCTTGACGGTATGAAGCTGCTCTGTGCGCAGCAGAATCTCCGGCGTCACGCCGCACTCTTTCATCTGGCGGTTGATCCGTTCATTTACATAAAACCCCTCCTTGAACGCCACAAGCGGCTGCCCGCACGCCTCCTCAAAAGTGATGGAATCCAGCCCCGACAGCGGATGCCCGACCGCCACGCAGAAGCAAAATTCCGACTGGTACAACGGTGTCCACGATACATCCCACTGCCTGGATATATCCACGGATACGATGGCCATGTCCAGCTGGTCCTCCAACAGGGACCGCACAATATCCATCGCCCCGCTCTCCTGAATCTCTAATTTGATTTCCGGGTTCATTTTCCTGAATTTTCCAAATATCAGCGGCAACAGGCAGGCTCCGATCTGCAGCGGAACCCCCAGCCGGATCAGATTTTTTGTGCCCACAAATCCCTTTAGGTCCCGGTCCAGCCGCTCCACATCCTTCAAAATATCTGCGACCCGGTCCAGTACGAAATTCCCCTCCTCGGTCAGATAGAGCTTATTGTTCCTCCTGTAAAACAGGCTGACCCCCAGTTCCTTCTCCATCTCATGGATGGCCGCGGTGACGCTGGGCTGGGAAACGTGAAGTTCCTTCGCCGCCCGCGTAATTGTGCCGAGGCGGCAGACCTGCGCGAAATATTCCATCTGATTGATCTTCACACACACCCCTCCTCCCGAAACAGTTCATCAGATCCAATCAAAAAGGGAAAGCCCCCACCCAAACGATGGAAACTCTCCCCATAACATTTAAAACTAAGCTGTCTTTCTGGCTGCTTTAAAGCGCTTTACAAGCGGCATTCCGATAAAGATAATGGACAAAATCAACAGCGCGCAGCTCAGCGGTCTGGTCACGAACACGCTCAGGGAGCCGTCCGCAAACACCATACTCTGAGTCCAGTTGTTCTCCATCATACTTCCCAGAATGGAAGCCAGGATCAGCGGCGACTGCGGGATCTTGTACTTATTGAAAGTGTATCCAATAAAGCCAAAGAAGATCATGATGTAAATATTGAAAATATTGTTGCTCACTGCGAAGGCGCCGGTCACGCACAGCACCAGCACGATTCCGCTGAGGATTTCGCGTTTTAAGCGCAGCACGGCGGTAGCCAGGAAATTACAGTAGAACATGCACAGCGGCAGCATGATGATGTTGGCCACGATGAAGCCCAGAATGATCATGTAAGCCATCTCCGGCGTATCCCTGAACAGGGACGGGCCGGTTCTCAGGCCCTGGATGGTCAGAGCGCCCAGGAACAGAGAGGAGGTGGAGTTTCCGGGAACGCCAAGGCTCAGCAGGGGAACCATGGAGCTGGCAACCACCGCGTTGTTGGCGGACTCGGGAGCCGCGATACCTTCCGGAACGCCGGTACCGAATTCCAGCTCCGGATGGCGTCTGGACGCCTGGTCGTAGGCCATGAAGATGGCCATGATCATACCCGCGCCGGGGATGATACCGATTACGTTACCGATTAAGCTGGACTGGGCCCAGGTGGGAAGCAGACGCTTGGCCATCTCCTTGTTGGGCAGAGTCACCTTAACCTTCTGATACTCCTTCTTAACCTCTTCCTTAAAGTCCACGCCCGCTGTTTTGGAGCGGATGGTCTCAATCATCTCCAGGATGGAGGTGATACCAAACAGACCGATCAGCATGGGGATCAGGGAGATACCGTCCATCAGGCTCACCTGGCCGAAGGTAAAACGGGCCAGACCGGTCTGGGGGCTCATTCCCACACAGCTGAAGATCAGACCCACAGCCATGGCCAGAATATTTTTCACAATGTTTTTGCCGGCCATGCCGATTACGGTACTCATACCCAGAACTGCCAGCATGAAATACTCGGGCGGGCCGAATTTCAGAGCCTGCTTCGCCAGGAAGGGAGACAGAAACAGCAGCACGATGGCGCTGGTAAGTCCTCCAAATGTGGACGAGGAGATCGCCAGGCCCAGGGCCTCACCGCTGCGTCCCTGCTGGGACATGGGATAACCGTCGTAGGCGGTTACCGTAGCGGAGGCAGTTCCCGGAATCTTTAACAGAATGGAGGGAACGGAACCGCCGCAGGCGGAAGCACAATAGATACCAACCAACAGGCAGATCGCCACCTGCGGCTCCATGCCGAAGGTGATGGGAATCAGCACCGCCATGGTGATGGAGTCATTCAAACCAGGCAGAGATCCCACGATCAGTCCGATCACAACGCCGGCAAGAAGCGCGATCAGCGCGATGGGCTGAAACAGCTGACCAAGGCCTAATAATATACCACTCATCTTCCCACCTCCTTAAAAATCAAGGAATATCATCGGTAACGGTACCGATAATAACACCTTAAACACGAAAAATGTCGCACACACCGCCAGCGTGGCGCACAGTACGGTAATGCCAATCTTTTTATATCCCAGAGAGCGGATAATAAAGACGCATAACAGGAACGTATCGACGATATAACCGATTTTCTTAATAAGTACCACATACACAATCAGGGCCAGCAGCGTGATTCCTACTTTTCCCAGGTTTACACCTTCCAGCTTGACAACCTCTTCCTTTTTGACCAGAGTCTCAAAAAACAGGTAAGCTGCACAGATCAAAAGAACACCCGCCGACATAATCGGGAAAACTCCCTCTCCCTCCATTGGAATGGCCTTTACAATGATGTAAATCGAAATCAGGGCAAATACAATAGGCATCGCCAGCTCAATGATTAATTGCTTCTTATTCATTGCTGCACCTCCCAGCGAAAATATAGGCGCCCGGAATCGGGCGCCTCCTAAAAGCGATTACTTGGACCCCTTCAGCTCCGGAACCAGAGCTTCGATATCTTTGTAGCACTGATTTGCATACTCCTGGAAATCAGCAGCATTCTTGTAGGAATACGGGATCGCAGCGTCCTTCATACCGGTGATGAACTTATCGGAAGTTGCAATCTTATCAAATTCTTCACACAGTACCTGGTATACGTCGTCCGGTACGCCGGCCGGGCAGGCATATCCGCGGAATGCGCCGTTCACCATGGTGCCGCCTAACTCTAAGAAGGTGGGCACGTCCGGAATATCGGCAACGCGCTCCTCAGCGCCTACGGCCAGTCCGATGATGGTTCCGTCGCCGATCTGGCTTACGGTCTCGCCCGCCGCCATCATAGCTGCGTCACAGTGGCCGCCCATCAGCTGCTGCATCTGTACGGAAGCGCTGTCGTTGTGCAGATACTCAAACTTCAGGCCATACTCCTTCGCCAGCTGGATCGCTGCGATGTGGTGAGAAGTGGAATGTCCGGGAGTTGCAACCTTAACGGTGTTCTCCTTCGCATAGGCAACGAACTCATCCCAGGTCTTGTACGGGGAGTTCGGGGGCACTACCAGGATCTCGGGATCGAAGCAAACCATGCCCAGGGTCTTGAAGCTGTCCAGGGTAAAGGTTACGTCCTTTAACAGGGGGTTGTTTACAACCGCGCTGGTGTAAGCCAGCAGGGTGTAACCGTCGGGATCCGCGTTAGCAACTGCGGTCTGTCCGATTACGGCGCCGCCGCCCGCCATGTTCTCAACGATCAGGGAGTGGCCGTTAAAGTAATCTTTTCCGGCAGCCTCCGTCAGAATACGGGTGGTGATATCCACGCCGCCGCCTGCGTCGTAAGGAACGATGATCTTGATGTTCTTCTTCGGGAAGTCGGTGTTGGCCTTAGCCGCCTCGGTTGCCGCCTCGGAACCTGCAGCTTCAGAGCCTGCAGCCTGAGTGCCGGCCGCCTGGGTGTCGGCGGGAGTGTCCGCTTTTTTGCTGGAACATCCAGCTAAGGAAGCCGCTACCAGACCTGCGCATAACAATGCTACCATTCTCTTTTTCATATGTCTCTCTCCTTATATTGAAAAATTATAAAGCTTTTACTGCTGTTACAATGCGGTTCATGGCCTCTTTGACCGTGCTGCGCGGACATGCGATGTTCATGCGCAGGAATCCGGCGCCCTCGGGACCAAAGCTCTTGCCGCTGTTCAGACCCAGTTTTACCGTCTCCACGAAGAAGCGGTCCAGCTCCTCCTGGCTCATATTCAGCTTTCTGCAGTCCAGCCACAGAAGATATGTACCCTCCGCATGGATCACGTCGATGCCGTCCACGTCCTTTAACGTCTCTTCCACAAGATTGCGGTTTTCCTCCAGGTACGCAACCATCTGATCCGCGTAGTACGCGCACTGCTCGTATGCGGTGCAGAACGCCACGGTTCCGCAGATGTTCTCGCCGATGGCCTTGTTGTTCACAACCATGTCGTGCACTGCGTTCTTCAGAACCGGATTCGCGGCGATGAAGGCTGCGGTGCGGAAGCCCGGCAGGTTGAAGGTCTTGCTGGGGTTCATAAAGGAGATCGTGTTCTGCTCAAACTCTTTGGAAATGCTGGCAAAGGGAATGTGCTTGTGGCCGCTGTAAACAAGATCGCTGTGGATCTCGTCGGACAGCACCGTCACATGGTACTTCAGGCACAGCTCGCCCAAGCGGATCAGCTCTTCTCTGCTGAACACGCGGCCGGTGGGGTTCTGGGGGTTGCAAAGGATGAACAGTTTCGTTCTGGGGTCCTTCACCTTGGCCTCAAAATCCTCAAAGTCGATCTCATAGCGGCCGTCCTTTAAGATCAGCTCATTGCGCAGCAGATGTCTTCCGTTGTGCTCGGACAGATCGGTAAAAGGCGGATAGCAGGGAGTCTGGATCACAATGTTGTCGCCCGGATGGCTCAAAGCGCGCACTGCGCTGATCACGCCGGAGATAACGCCCGGTACAAACTCAACCGCGTCCGGGTTTACTTCCCATCCGAATCTGGTCTCCTGCCACTTGGCAGCCGCCGCTTTCAGCCTGGGGCTTACGGGTGTATATCCGTACACCCCCTGCTGCACCCGCTCAACCAGAGCGTCCACAACCGGCTGGGGAGCCTTAAAATCACTGTCCGCAATCCACATCGGGATTACATCTTCCGGATAAACCGAATACTTCTTAGAGTCAGTTCCCCTTCTGTTTACAACTTCGTCAAAATCATGTACTAAATTCACGATCATACCTCCTCTTGTGGTATACCACTCACCAGTTCATGTTTAGATTCTAAACCTTTTTTATGTATCTGTCAAGATACAATTAAGCATTTTTGTCATTTTCTATCAAAAATAAAAAAGGGTTTTGTCGTAAATTACATTAAAAAAGGGATACCATGCCGGTATCCCATGTGACAATTTCATATCTTAATGAAATAAAGGGGACTTTCCGGCATTTTGTCACCGACTTAAGAAAGTAAAGTCTGACCAGGAAATCCCCCCTTTCTGCGCCGTGTTCCGTTACGTTCCCGTTCCCGAACCGCCCGCGAGCTTCTGTTCCCTCTTCTTTTGTTTCTGCCGTTCCAGGCGCTTCTGCTGCACCTCGCGCCGCACTCCCAGCCAGGCCTCCATGACGCTGAACGCGATGTCCACCTCCTCCTCGGAGAACTGGGTGCGCACCTGGTCCATGGATTCGCCGAAGCTGACCGCGTCGTATCTCCGGTGGGCCAGGTCCAAAAGGCGCCCTTTTTCCGTCAGGTAAAGCAGGGCCTTGTTGTCGTTGGCTGGGTCGGACTGGCGGTAGACCAGAGACTTGGCCTCCAGCTTCTTCAAAATCTGGGAGATCGCGCCCTTGGTCTTGGCGTAATCCCGGGCCAGCTCCGTCACCGTGATGCCCGGATTGTCCGCAATGTGCTTTAATGTATGTACTTCAACCGAAGTGTACTCCTCTCCGGTTCCGTAGTCCTGGGGAATCTTTGTGGAAATGTAGAGGTTTGCCACCTGATGCAGGATGTCAACCGCCTCCACATTGCTGTAATTTTTTCGTGTATGGTTCTCCGCCATATTGCCTCCCTTAGCTGTCCTTTATTCTCACGTTAAAACGGATTATTCCTCCTCCGGATTGAGCTTTCTCATCGCGCGGCTCAAGTGGAACTTCATGTAGCGGCTGGCCTCGTCCGCGTTCCCGCTCTCAATCTTATATAAAATGGCCTCGTGGTCCATCACCGTGGCGTCCGATACCTCTGTGGGCTTCATGGTATACTGCTTGGAGATCTCCAACAGGTCATAGAGGTTCCGGTACATATTGGAGAGCACCGGGTTCTTGGCCGCCTCGATCACATGGAAATGGAAGTCGTGGGATGCCTTGATAATAGCCTCGTCGTCCTTACTCTGGCTGTCGATGGCTTCGAGCATCTGGTGGATCGACTCGTGCATCAGCCGGATGTCCTCGTCCGTCCGGCGCTTGGCCGCGTAGTAGGCCGCCGCGGACTCCAGGAAAATACGCACTTCGAAGAGATTTTCAATGGTTTCCATGGTGATGTCCGTGGCAAAATTCGCCTTGGGGTTGAGGAGCTGGATATCCACCTTCTGAACCGTCATCCCATCCGCCGTGTTGGAGACGATGCCGATATACTCCAGAATGCGGAGCGCCTCCCGCACCGGCACTCTGCTGACCCCAAACCGGGTCGCAAGCTCCCGCTCCGAAGGGATGGTGTCCCCTTCCTTTAACTCTCCGGACATGATTTGCGACTTAAACCAGTCCAGTATCGTTTCATAATATTTATTGGATGACGCCTTCTTCTCCATATGCTCCGGTCCCCTTCTATCCCAGTATCATGCTGTTTTTGTATACACGTTTTCCTATTTATGTATACCGCTCTTTTTAGAATACAGGAATTGCAGAAAGTTGTCAATAGTTTACAATCTGATACTTTATTAACTTTGCATAAATAAATTTCAAATTAGCTCTTTCCTTTTGTCTGTATATGTGGTATTCTATAGGAAACGTAATGGTATACCACCCTTAAACCCATCTTTTTTCGGTATACCAAACAGATAAGGAGGTCCCATTCATGGAAACCACAACCCAACAGACCCGCTGCCTGGCCGCCTATCTCTGCGGTATGGACGTTTCCAAATTCAGCGATCACACGGTGGACATCACGAAAATGTGCATTGAAGACTTCATCGGCGTGGCCATCGCAGGCTCCGCCAAGAAGGAATCCGGAATCTGGAAGGAGTATTACTCCGGGAAGCTCACGGCGCCCCAGGCTTCCACCTTCCAGCCGGGCTTCACAAAGATGACCGTGGAGCAGGCCGCGGCTCTCAACGCGGTATTCGGACATGTGATGGACATGGACGACGTACATAACGCAAGCATCACCCACCTGGCCGTGATCACGGTTCCCACCGCATTCGCCCTGGGACAGCAGCTGGGGAAGAGCGGAAAGGAGATCATCGAGGCCGTGGCCGCCGGATATGAGGCCGGAGCCAGGATCGGCGAGGCCATCAACCCTTCCTCTTATAAATACTGGCACACCACCGGCGTGGTCGGCGCATTCGCCGCGGGCGTGACCGCCGCCAAACTTCTGGGCCTTGACGAGGAGCAGATGGTGAACTGCCTGGGCTCCGCGGGCACCCAGGCCGCCGGACTGTGGGAATTCCTGGCCAGCGGCTCCATGAGCAAGGTGCTGCACACCGCCAACGCCAATCTCTGCGGGCTGCGCTCCGCCGAGCTGGCAAAGCTGGGCTTCACCGGAGCGCCCACCATCCTGGAGGGCGACCGCGCATTTGTGAACGCCCTGGCTCCCGAGCCGGACCTGGACAGCCTGACCAAGGGCTTCGGGGAGGGCTACCGGATCGAGGAGAATTCCTTCAAGCCCTACGCCTGCTGCCGCCACACCCACTCCGCCAACTACTGCATCGAGAAGATCCTCTCCGCCCACGCGCTGGACCCGGAGGACATCGTGTCCATCACCGACGACACCTACAGCACCGCGGTACAGACCACCAACAATCCCTACCCCGAGAATCCCTACGCGGCCAAATTCAGCCTTCAGTTCTGTATCGCCGCGGCCATCGTGTTAAAGGATTTGAGCGACCGCACCTTCACGGTGGAGAACATCAACAATCCGGCCGTCAAAGCCCTGATGGAAAAGATCAAAGTGAAGGTCAACAAGGAGCTGGACGACGAGTTCAAGCAGGATCCCAACCAGTGGTCCCACCGGCTGACCATCTGTCTGAAAAACGGCGAGACCATCACCGAGCAGGTGGATTACCCCATCGGAGACTTTAAGAATCCCTTTGACTGGGAGATGGCGGACCGCAAGTTCCGTCTGCTGACCGAGGACATGATCGGCGGCGAGGGAGTTACCAGGCTTTTAGATAAACTCCACAACCTGGAAACCATACAGGATATCAATGAAATCTTTAATTAACTTTTTTACTATAAGGAGGTTCTACTATGGACAATCAACTCATTAAAACTGCCATGCACGATGCCTGCATCCGCGCCGTCACGGAGATTTCCGCGGATGTAAAGGGACTGGTTCAGGCCGCTCTGGACCGCGAGACGAACGATACCGCCAAGAGCATGCTCTCTTCCATGCTGGAAAACCTGGATATCGCAAAAGCGCAGGACAAGGCCGTGTGCCAGTCCCCGGGCTACCCCACCACCTGGATTTCCTACGGCGACGGCAATTTCCCGTCCTTTGCCCACGACGTGATCTGTGAGGCTCTGGGCGAGGCGACCACCAAGGGCTATCTGCGTCCCAGCATCGTGGACCCGCTGACCCGCCACAATCCCGGCAACAACACCGGCGAGGGCGTTCCCAACATCGAGTACCAGTACCATCCGGGTCAGGAGTACGTGGACTTCATCATCAGCTTCAAGGGCTGCGGCGCCGAGCTTGGCAACGCCATGAAGATTTTCACCACCGCCAACTTAAAGCTGAACCAGGATTTCGCGGGATTAAAGCGCTTTGTTCTGGAGACCGCCATCAACGCGGGCGGCAAGCCCTGTCCGCCCTTCGGTATCGGCATCGGCATCGGCGGTCAGATGGACGTCGCTTCCAAACTGAGCCGCGAGGCCATCAGCACCCGCAAGTGGGACGACACCAACCCCGATCCCTTACTGGCCCGCCTGGAGGATGAGCTGAGAGACAACATCAACTCCCTGGGCCTTGGCGCGGCCGGAACCGGCGGCGACACCGTATGTCTGGCCGTAAAGATCGGCAGAGCTGCAACCCACACCGCCATCGCTCCCGTCGCCATCAACTTCCACTGCTGGGTGGCAAGACGCGCAGGCATCCGCATCTACAACGACGGCCGCATCGAGAAATTACTGTAATAACGAATATACATATAAAGGAGATCTGTCATATGGATAAGAAAGTATTGACAATGCCTCTGAAGGAAGAGGACGTTCGTGAGCTGAAAATCGGCGATGTGGTATACTTAACCGGCCACATCTACACCGCCAGAGACATGGGGCACTTAAAGATCCGCGAGCTGCTGGACGCAGGCCAGCCCCTTCCCAAAGATTTCACCGGAGCCGCCATCTTCCACGCAGGCCCTGTCTGCCTGAAGAATGAGGACGGTTCCTGGCGTCTGAACGTGATCGGACCCACCACCAGCATCCGCATGGAGCCCCACGCCGACGTTGTGGGCAAGATGGGCATCAAGGCCGTGATCGGCAAGGGCGGCATGGAGAAGGGCACTCTGGACGCCTGCGAGAAGTACGGCTACGTGTACCTTCAGGCAGCTCCCGGCTGCGCTGCGAAGCTGGCCCAGGGAATCAAGTCCGTTTACGACGTGACCTGGTTCGAGATGGGTATGCCGGAAGCCCTTTGGGATCTGGAAGCAGTTGAGTTCGGCCCCCTCGTGGTAGGCATGGACACCCATCAGAACAGCATTTACAAGAACTTAAAAGAGGCAGCGTTAAAGAAACTGGATGAAATTTATCCGGAGGACTAATCCATAAAATGTACGGCAGCAGCTAGTGAGGCAGTTGCTGCTGTAAAACCGTTTATATTATTTGGGAGGAGTGAAACTATGGAATTTCGAATCGAACATGACTCAATGGGCGAAGTGCAGGTTCCCGCGGACCGTTATTGGGGCGCGCAGACCCAGAGGAGCTTCGAGAACTTCAAGATCGGAATCGAAAAGATTCCTATGGAAATCATCCGCGCGTTTGCAATCTTAAAAAAGGCGGCGGCTATGGCCAACAACCGCCTGGGCAAGCTGGATGAGAAGCGTTTGGACCTGATTTCCCAGGCCTGTGACGAGATACTTGCCGGCAAGCTGGACGGGCATTTCCCGTTGGCTGTATGGCAGACAGGCAGCGGAACCCAGTCCAACATGAACGTCAACGAAGTGATTGCCAACCGCGGCAACGAAATCGCAGGGGAAAAGCTTCTGCATCCAAACGATCACTCCAACATGTCCCAGAGTTCCAACGATACGTTCCCCACAGCCATGCACATCGCTGCGGCGGTATCCATTGAAGACCAGCTGCTTCCAAGCATCGATCTTTTAATCGGAACTTTTGACCGTCTGATGAAAGAAAACGAGGGAATCATCAAGACCGGGCGCACCCATCTTCAGGATGCCACTCCGATCACATTCTCCCAGGAGATCAGCGGCTGGAAAAACATGCTGGAGAAGTCCAGAGAGATGCTGGTGATGAGCCTTTCGGGCCTGCGCGAGCTGGCTCTTGGCGGCACCGCCGTGGGCACCGGCTTAAACGCGCCCAAGGGATTTGACGTAGAGGTGGCCAAAGCGGTATCCGAGCTGACCGGCAAGGATTTCAAGACCGCGGCCAACAAATTCCATTCCCTGACCAGCAAGGACGAGCTGGTATTCGCCCACGGGGCCTTAAAGGGCCTTGCGGCAAACATGATGAAGATCGCCAACGACGTCCGCTGGCTGGCCAGCGGCCCCCGCTGCGGCCTGGGCGAGATTCTGATTCCGGAGAACGAGCCGGGCAGCTCCATCATGCCGGGCAAAGTGAACCCCACCCAGTGCGAGTCCGTAACCATGGTCGCCGTGCAGGTGATCGCCAACGACGTGGCCGTTGGAATGGCCGCGTCCCAGGGCAACTTTGAACTGAATGTATTCATGCCCGTTTGCATTTACAATTTCCTGCAGTCCGTGCGCCTCCTGTCTGATTCTTTGGTCTCCTTCAACAACAACTGTGCGGTTGGGATCAAAGCCAACAAGGAGAAGATGGACGATAACCTGCACCGCTCACTGATGTTGGTAACCTGTCTGAACCCGCACATCGGCTACGAAAACGCGGCAAAGACAGCGAAAAAAGCCTACAAAGAGAACATTTCCCTGAAGGAAGCCTGCGTGGAACTGGGTTTTCTGACCGCGGAAACGTTCGACGAGGTGTTTAAACCCGAGCAGATGGTATAGGAGGACAAAACCATGGATGTAAACAAAGCTTCACTGGATATGCACTATGAACTGGCGGGAAAGATCGAGGTCGTATCCCGCAAAAAGATTGAGACAAGAGAAGATTTATCTCTGGCATACACCCCCGGCGTGGCCGAGCCCTGCCGGGTGATCGCAAAGGACTACGAGCAGTCCTTCAAGCTGACCCGACGCTCCAACCTGGTGGCGGTTATCACCGACGGAACCGCCGTGCTGGGCCTGGGCGACATCGGACCCGCGGCCGGCATGCCGGTGATGGAGGGCAAATGCGTGCTGTTTAAAGAGTTTGCGGACGTGGACGCGTTCCCGCTCTGCATCGACTCCAAGGATACGGACACCATTGTCCAGACCATCCACCTGATCTCCAAGAGCTTCGGCGGAATCAATCTGGAGGACATTGCCGCCCCCAGATGCTTTGAGATCGAGCGCCGCTTAAAGGAGATCTGCGATATTCCCGTATTCCACGACGACCAGCACGGCACCGCCATCGTGGTTGCCGCGGCCCTGATCAACGCCATCAAGGTCACCGGCAAGGAGATGGGCAAGATCAAGATCGTCATCAACGGCGCGGGCGCAGCCGGAATCGCCATCGGCAAGCTGCTGATCAGCATGGGCTTCGGAAATGTGGTGATGTGCGACATCAACGGCATCATCTGCGAGGGCGACGAGGGACTTAACGCAGGTCAGGAAGAGATTTCCCACATCAGCAACCTGAACAAAGAGCACGGCAAGCTGGCCGACGCCTTAAAGGGAGCCGATGCATTTGTGGGCGTGTCCCGGCCCAATTTGGTCACCAAAGAGATGGTGGCTTCCATGAATAACGGAATCGTGTTCGCCATGGCCAACCCCACCCCGGAGATCATGCCGGACGAGGCCAGGGCCGGCGGAGCCGCTGTGATCGGCACCGGGCGTTCCGACTTCCCCAACCAGATCAACAACGTGCTGGTGTTCCCGGGCATCTTCAAGGGCGCGCTGTCCGTGCGGGCCAAGGAGATCACCGAGACCATGAAACAGCGGGCGGCTTACGCCATTGCCAGCATGATCCCGGACGAAGAGCTGAACGCCGAGAACATTATTCCCTCCCCCTTAAACAAGGGCGTGGCAGCCGTTGTGGCGAAGGCAGTTGCCGACACCGCAGTGGAGGAAGGGATCGCCCGGATTTAGGGCGCAGCGCGGCGCGGCGGATAAGCAGTCGCCCGGCGCCGGGGTTAAAACCGTAATATCTCCCGGGGTTCTCAGGGACTCCGGGGTTATTAAACAACCGCCCGACGGAAGGCCGGCGGACGGTTGCATATAACTGCTTAATTGCAGGACCTCTCATAAAAAAGTACGGCTGTCAGGTGATTTGCCACACCTGACGGCCGTACTTTTTTATATCGGTCTCTGCGGTTTTATTCAATCATTCCCCTGAGTTCTGCCATCGCCAGAGCGGCGATGGTTTTGCAATCGGTGATCTCCCCGGCCGCAATCTTCTCTCTCACCGTTCCCAGCTCCATAAGTTTCAGGTTGATAAACTCGTCGCTGTCCAGCTCCCGCTCTTCCTCGCGCAGCCCGGTGGCCAGGTACAGGTAGAGCACTTCCGACACAATACCCGGGGAGGGATATATTTTTCCCAGGTATTCCCAGTGATCGGCTACCCTGCCGGTCTCCTCCCGCAGCTCCCGCACCGCGGCCTCCCGGGGTGTTTCCCCGGGAATCTTGTCCATCTTGCCGGCCGGAATCTCCGTGATGGTCTGCCGGATCGCATAGCGGTACTGCTCCTCCATCAGCACGCGGTTTTCCCCGTCCATGGCCAGGATCGCCACGCCGCCGGGATGTTTGACCATCTCGCGCACCGCCTCCGTCCCGTCCGGCAGTTCTACCCTGTCGACAAAGAACTCATAGGATTTTCCTTTGTACACGACCTTGCGTTCAAGGCATTTTTCCTCCAACCTTTTTTCGCCGTCCATTTTGTGTTCCTCCATTACCACCTCCCAACTGCTTCAGTCCGCCGGGACGCGTTATTTTTTAGAATAACCGTTCAGACGGCGGGAAAGTGGGTGCAGTCAGCCGTCTGAACAGTTGCGATTAAGGCTGTACGGAGAGCCAGTAATCGTAAACATCCTGATAATTGTCATAATAGTAATCCAGATCCAGATCGAACTTGGGGATGCTGTCGTAGTCCGGGTTGCCCTCGATGGCCGGGGCGTTCGGGAATACGGGGTAGGAACCCACGGTCAGGAAGGGCTCCAGTCCCTTGCCCTGATGATCCGCCTCGCCGCACAGGTAGCGGATATACAGCTTCGCCGCATTGGGATGCTCGCACTGATCGGCAATCTGGGCCACCATGAAGCTGACTGCGGTGGTGGGCATATCGAACTTGTCCGGCTCCACGCCCAGCACAAAGCCCTGGAGATCGCGCTCACGCAGCTTGGAGGAAACGCCGTAGCCGATGGGCGGATCGGTCATACCCTTGGCTCCGCCAACCGCCTTCACGATGTTGGTGTTGCTGGTCTCCATGATCGCGCCGTTCTTGGCCACCCGGTTGATCCAGGCGTGGGCTGCATCCGGCTCGTTGTCGGCCAGCTCTATGGGCTTGCCGAACACCTTTTCATAGTCCGCTTCCAGCAGGTCGGAGCGCTGGACCATGGCGGCCAGCAGCACCGGCAGGTCCGGCTCGCCGGAGGGATCTAAGAACACGAACTTGCCGTTCCACTCCGGTTTGGTGATATCCCACCAGGAGGAGATGGGCAGCTCGCTGTAGACCTCGGTGTTGTAGTTCCACCAGTCCAGCTCCACCACAAAGGGGGTGACGATCAGGTAATCCGGGTTCACGCCGTCAAAAATGTCCTCGGGGTGATAGTTGTGCAGCAACCCCTGCTGGATGTACTCGCGGCTGATGGAACCGGTCTGCTCTTTCAGCTGTAAAATGTCAGCGGTATGAATTCCCGCCTCATACTCTCTGGAAAACTTTTCCAGCATTTCATTGATGCCCAGATCGTAAAAATTCACCTTGATCCCGGGGTACTCTGCCATAAAGTCCGCGGACACGTTCTCCAGACGGCCGGTACAGCCGTAAAGGTTCAGTTCTCCCTCGGCCTTGGCCAGCTCGTACAGCTCCTCCACGGTCTCGGTCTTGTTAAGGCCCGCTTCCTCCGCCCAGGACGAGGCCGCCGGGGCCTCAGTCTCCGCCGCCGGGGTCTCCCCGCCGGATTCCTGACCTGCCGCCGGAGCGGGGGCCTGAGTCGCCGCTGTGGTGGGCGCCGGGTCCGCCTTGCTCACGCAGCCCGAGCACGCTCCCGCCGCCATGGCGGCTGCCAGCACAAACGACATCCATTTTCTCTTTTGCTTCATAATCGTTCCTCCTATGTGTTTTTAATACAACCGCGCCTGTTCCTGTGCCGCGCGGAACTGTACTCCTCCGGTTACTGATCCAGAACGGCCCTGCGGACCAGGCGGCCGGTGCCCTTGTGAAACAGGTTCACTTTGTCCGGGTTGACGGAAATGTAAACCTTCTGATCCATGTTGTAGAACTGGATGCCGATCTCCTTGGACAGAAGCGCCGACTGTCCGGCGTTCACCTGCACCGTGGTGTCCGATCCTGCGGACTGCACGGAATATACGTGTCCCTCAATCCTGCCCGGCCCCGGGTCCCGATGCACCTGCACCTTCTCCGGGCGAATGCCGATCACACAGTCGAACTCACCGGATTCAGGCATATCCTCCGTGAACAGCTCCGGTGAAAATACCATCTCTCCCAGGTCGGAGTTTACGCGCACCTGGCCCGAGGGCTGGCGGACCGCCTTCCCCTCCACAAAATTGGCCTTGGGATTGCCGATAAAGTCGGCTACCCGCAGGGAGATGGGGTTCTGGTAAATCTCCATGGGCGGAGCCACCTGCTCCAGCTCGCCCTCAAAGAAAATCGCGATCTTGGTGGACATGGTCAGGGCCTCCACCTGGTCGTGGGTCACGTAGATGATGGTAGTTCCCAGCTCGTGGTGCAGCCGTTTGATCTCCGAGCGCATGTCGATGCGCAGCTTGGCGTCTAAGTTGGACAGCGGCTCGTCCAAAAGCAGTACCTTGGGCTCGGACACAATGGCCCTGGCGATGGCCACGCGCTGCTGCTGGCCGCCGGAGAGCTCCGCGGGGTAGCGTTTGGCAAACCCACCGATCTGCATGCGCTCCAGAGCGTTCATCACCTTCTCCTCAATCTCCGGCTTGGGCAGTTTCTTCACCGTCAACCCAAAGGCGACGTTGTCGAACACCGTCATGTGGGGCCACAGGGCGTAGGACTGGAACACCAGGTTGAGCCCCCGCTTGCCCGGTTCCTCAAAAAACAGCTCTTTCGCGTTGACCACCAGCTTGTCGCCCATGGTTATGGTGCCGTTCTGGGGCTTTTCCAGGCCGGCCACCACCCGCAGGGTCGTGGTCTTTCCGCAGCCGGACGGCCCCAGCAGGGTCATAAACTCGCCGTCGTCGATCACCAGGTTCAAATCCTTTAGAACGTGGTTATTCCCGTAAAATTTATCGATATGATTTAACTCAATCTTGCTCATCGTCTGCCCCCCTCATCAAAATCCCTGTGTAATATCCGCATTGAAGAATTTATTGGCGATCCAATAAATCACAAATACGACCACAAACATGATAATCGCCACCACGTTGGAGAACTGCTCCATTCCCCCCGACATATAGGAATAAGCCATGTAGGGTAATGTCTGGGTGTTGGGCGAAATCAGGATCACAAGCAGATCCAGCTCCTTCATCACCGCCATAAAGATCAGCATAAAGCCGCTCATAAAACCTCCCTTGGACAGCGGGAACACGATCCGCCTGAACCGGGTGATAAAACCCGCGTTCTCGATCTGGGCGGCCTCCTCCAGCTCCACATTGATCTGCATCATGTTAGCGGAACCGGCCCGGCTGGAAAACGGAAGGTTCTTGACCACCGTCACCAGGACCAGGAGCAGGAACGAGCCGTAGAGCACAGGGAAAAACGTAACTTTCAATCCGGCGAAGGTCACCGCCCGCTCCACGGAGAACATGGACAGGTACATAGCGCCAAATGCGATGGACGGAATCAGGTAGGGGATGAACACCAGCTGTTCCACCAGCTTGCCGGACTTGAGCTGACGGCCTCTGGAGGTCACGTAGCCGATCAGCTGTCCGAACACCGTTGCCACCAGGGAGGCCACAACCACCAGCTTCAGGGAGTTGCCCAGCACCTGCAAAAACTGCGGGTTGCGGAACACTCCGGGCTCGCCGTAGAAGATATCCGGCTTGCCAAGTCCCACCCAGTAGTGAAGGCTGAAATTGGACGGGCTGTAATCTCCCAGCTTCAGCATCAGGCTCTGGAGCACCAGAATTCCGATGGGCAGGAACACGCAGAAGCCCAGGAACAGGAACAGAAGGCACACCACCATGGGTTTCCATTTATTTAAGGATAACACGTTGGAGCGCCCGCCCTTGCCGCCGATGGTGGCGTAGGACTTTCTCGTCCCGATCACCTGCTGGTTGATGAAAATGATCACCGCCGCAATGCCGATCAGGATCAGGCTGATGGAAAAGGCCATGGCCGTCTGCTGCTGCTTGATACTGGTGTAGAGCATGGTGGAGATGGTATAATATCCGGTCTTAAGCCCCAGAAACGCCGGAACGCCGAAGGTTCCCATGGCCTTGGAGAAAATCAGGATGAAGGACGAGGCAATGGCCGGCATCACCAGCGGGAAAGTGATCTTGCGCAGCATAAGCAGCTTCCCAGCCCCCAGAATCTCGCCCATCTCCTCCAGCTCCGAGTTAATGGAACGGAAGCTGGCTGAAATCAGCAGATACGCGTAGGCATAGTAATGGATCGTCAGCACGCAGATGATCGCCACCGGCCCGTAGGCCAGCCAGTCCGGCGGTTCCAGCCCCAGGTAGGACAGAAAGCCCTGGGTCCCGCCGATGCGCGCCGTCTTGAACACCGCAATCCAGGCCATGGACTTGCACCAGGAGGGGATCATGTAGGGCACGATCATTGCCAGAGAGAAAAATTTCTTAAACGGAAGATCGCTGCGCACCATCAGCCAGGCGATGGCCCCGCCCAGTCCGATGCTGAAAACCGAGACCGCAGTGGCGATCAGGAGCGAGTGCATCAGCGGCTTGTAAAGCATGTTTTGGGAGACTTCGCTGCACAGCAGCTTCTTCCAGTAGTAGAGCGACCAGTCCCCCGCCTGGGCCCCCTCCACTCTCCTCACGTCCCTGGCGGCCAGCTTAAACGTGGTGACCACCATCTCGATCAGAGGAACGATTACCAGGCAGGCGAGGGCGGCCACCGCGGCCGCGACCATGATATTGTACGGGCTTCTGATTCCATTTTTGACCCAGTTTTTTGTACGCCTGACGCTGGAATACGATCTGCTCTCTTTCATTCACAACCACCCCAGTCTTTTGTATATTTCTAAATCTGATTATAGTTAAGATAGGAGGGCTTTACTATGAAGAAACGTTGTCAATATATCGAAAAATGTTGCTTTTTTATCCTGATTAGGATCATCAAAAATAAATATTTTATGGTATTCCCGGATTTTCTCGCTTATGCATTGGGTATTTATGACATTTTTTTACTTTAAAACCAATTTTTATTGTGCATATATCATTATTAATTTGGGGGATAAAACCTGATCGTATGGTATTGTCTTAGATTTGTGTTTTGCTATCATTAAATTTCATTTTTTTCAGATTTTAATAAGAAATAATGGATTTTTAACCCATTTTATTGACAAACACGGATTATTTTTCTAATATTGGCAGTGTGGGAAGGAGAGGCGTCATGAAAGGACACGAATACAAATATTCCTTTAAAAATCAATTCCGCACCATGGCTTCCATGTCCGTATACCGCACCGGACATCAACAGTGCAGCGGGGGCTATCACCGCGGGCTGGAGGTACGGGATTTTTACCTGATCCATTTTGTGATGGAGGGAGGGGGCGTGTACACGCTGAACGGCAGGAAACATCCGGTGCGAAAAGGGCAGGCCTTTCTCATTTATCCCAGCATGCCCATCGACTACCAGGCCGATGCCGCCGATCCCTGGGAATTTTGCTGGGTGGGTTTTAACGGCAACGACGCCCGGCTTCTGATGAACGCCACCGGCTTCACCCCCCAGAACCCGGTGATCACCCTGAAAGACCCGGAGCGCATGGAGGAACTGCTGATGAATATCTACCGCTGCCGCGGCCACCACCCCCACGAGTTCATCAACATGACCGCCAAGCTCTATGAGCTTCTTGCGTTCCTGATCCAGGAGGCCAGCGACCCCATGCCCGCCCAGTCCCGCACCGGCGTGGAGCACGTACAGCGGGCCTGCGACTTCATCGCCTCCCACTACCAGGACCCCATCACCATCAACGATATCGCCGGACACGTGGGAATCTGCCGCAGCCGCCTCTACCGGGTGTTCAAGGCCCATCTCTCCATCTCCCCGCTGCAATACCTGACGGAATTCCGCCTCCGGGAAGCCTGCAACCTGATGAACCGCCAGAAGGCCACGGTCAAGGAGGTGGCCTACGCGGCGGGTTTTAGCGACCCGCTGTATTTTTCTACGGTGTTTAAGAAATCGCTGGGGCAGTCGCCTAAGGAGTATATGAAGAGCAGTAAGGGGGACGATACCTATGTGACCAGACAGTAAAAGGCGGCCCGGGAAAAATCCCCGGACCGCCTCACCCATGATCAATTCCTTTACACCTGTGCATCTAGCAGCTGCACATACTGCTGCCCCGAATGCATATCCCGCTCACAGCAGGCCCCCTGGGGATACGGCCGCGGCATCGAAATTTTAAGCACCTTCAGATCGTCCACTTCAAAGCGTTTTACTTCCTGAGGCTTAACATGATATACCGCGGCAACCGCGGCGCTTTTCAGGGATTCAGCCGCCTTAATCTGTCTGTACGCCGCTTCACTGCAGCAGAATATATCGATTGTCATCCAGAACGGCCCGGCATTTTTAGAGCGCACGTAGCTTGCGGTCTCTCCAAGTGTCATGATATCACCACCATTTCTATGCGGAAAAGTTCCAACGGATTCTCCACCTCTACCGCGTGCAGTAACTTAAATTCATAAACCGGCCCGCGCTCCGTCTCCGCCGGCGAATACGGAAACGCAAAGGTGGGAAGCTGCTCTTTGAGGTTAACCGGAAAGTGGAGCAGATACGGATTATACATTTTGGCAACCCCTGTAGCCAACGCCTGTGTCTTCGCCGTCACCGTCATAACCAATCCCAATTCTCTCGGCACATACCCCTCCGGCGGCTTTGTGCCGGAGACTGCGCTCCATCCATACAGCTTAAAATCCACGTTATAATCAGTTTCGGGTATCTGATATTTTCTTATCTTTGATTCCACAAACTGTTTTAAATTTCCGATCCAGAGCTCCGGGTCTTTCATGACGCGCCTGTCCTGGATTCCGACAATCGTCACGGTTTGATAACCGGCCAGTGCCGCGCCTTCCAGCTTAACAGTATAGGGTTTGTGCTTAAATACACTGCCCGTCACTCTCACGCGGCGTTCATCCAGCTCCTCATACACGGCATTTTTTGTATCCAGCTCGCCGGAAGGTTCCCTCAGGCAGAAGGGGTCCGCATTTTCATAGAGCATATGAGCAGATACCGAATATTTGGTACAACAGCTGTCGCCCGATGTCGGTTCTATGGTAAACCCCAGCTCGTCAAAGGTGAGGAAAACGCCTCCCCCGGAAGGATTTGTGGTGCACAGCGCCCCGCACTCCGCAAGCTTCGCCCCGTGCCAGGCTCCCCCCTCGTGGCAGCCCCTTAGCAGCGGCATCGCCGCGATGATCGCCGTATCGGTAGCCCGCCCGCACAGCACAATGTCCGCCTTTCTCAAAAGCGCCTCCTGAAACGGCTCCGCGCCCGCCAACGCCACAATATTCGTGCACTGCTCAAATACGGTCCCGTCCGTCTGCGGCGCTCCCGCCAAGGGAAAAATCTTGTGTTCGCGATCCTTCGCCTCCAGCATATCCGCGTTCTGCTGCGTATATATCTTCGCCAACTTTGCCGGTATTCCCTCCTCCTTACATATCTCCCGACAGATATCCGCAAGCCCGTCCACGCCGCCGTCTGTCCCGCAGGTTCCCGCGCTGCCCACCAGAACCGGCGCTTGGAGCCAATGCCCCGCCTTTACCATTCGCCTGAGATCTTCCTTTACACTGTCCCTAGCATATTTTCCTTCACCCGTTCCCAAATAATAGGGACCTGAGTCCGTTGAGCCGGCATCGCACGCAATCACATCCGGCTTCATCCGCACGCCGGCGTCAAAGGATTCCTCCGCGATCCCCGTTCCCAGAGCGCCATAAGGCACAAAAACCCTGCAGGTATTCATACGTTCACTTCCTTTGCTATCTCTTTGAAGAATTCTACCACCTGGGGAATTATTTTCATCCCCTCATGGGCCACTCCCGGCACCGCAAGAAAGCGTACCTTCAGTCCATAATCCTGGTAATTTTTATACAGTGCGCGCATGCGCTCCACGCGGTTTGAACCGTTTTTCCGGGAGGCCGGGATAAAGGTCGTATCCTGGGAATAATCAATCCGCTCCGTATCCTGGGCGCCGATGATCAGCAGCACCGGGACCGCTCTCAGCGCGGCTGCGTCGATCGGCTGCCCGAACACCTCCTCAAAATTGCGGGTTCCCGCATACCAGTCCTCCGTATCGTCCAGATACGTGGACCGTCCCGGCGCGCCGATGGAAACCGCTCGCAAACGTTCCGGGTGCAGGTATAGCATCCGATGCGCAAACTGGCCTCCGCCTGAGAAACCGTGAAGATAAAATTGATCCCCGGAAACTCCAAAGGTCTCACAGACCTCCGCAACCATATCCAACAGAATGTGATCAAAACGGATGTCACAATATTTTATAAACTTATAATTGTGGATGTCCTCCTCATCGATGATGCCTGCGGGGAACAGAGGCGCCAGGATCAGTGATTTCATCTCATCTGCGTATTCCGCAAAGACATTTTTTAATTTTTCCGCATTTCGCGTCGTCCCGTGCACAACAACCGTAATCATATATTCCGAGGCACTCTCCTCCTGAAACCCCTTTGGGAGATACAAAAAGTATGAAAATCTCTGATCCCTGCGACATGCTTTGAGAATCGGAGCCTTCGCCGTGCCGATGCCCATCAGGGCTGTAGCCTTCCAATTATAATTCATTTACGGTTCCTCCTAATAAAACAGATGCACAGTCAGGCAAACCACCGGTATGGCGATCCAGGCCGCGGCCAGCACCCACTTCCACCCGTACCGGATGCCATCCCCCATCTCATAGCCCAGCATGCCGCAGCTGATATGGTTGGCAGGCACTAATGGCGACAGCGACACGGAGATTCCGCTGGGAACAAGGAGCACCGCGGCAGCCACCACCGGGTCCGTCCCGTATTGAGCGCAGATTCCCACGATCACCGGCATCAGTCCCTGATAATAGGGACCCGTGCCCAGAACCATCAGCAACGGCGTTGCCAGAAATGCGATAATCAGGTATGTATACGGTCCCACAGAAGCAGGTAGTACGCTGACCACCGCGTTCGCGAGCGCCTCCACAAAACCACCCTCCTGCATAATTCCGATCAGCACGCCCACGGCAATCACATTGAGTACCATATTTAAAATGCCGGGGCTAAATTCTTTAATCTTTTTTCCCTGCAATTTTTTGCTGCGGTAATTTACAAGCAAAGCGATGGACGTAAATACCAAAAAGGTGAAGCCGGAATTCATTATCCCCATCACCAGCGTCGTCAGTAGGGCAAGGGTCAGAGCAATGTTAAAAATAAAATATGCCTTTTTCTGAACGCAAAGGTATCCGGACTCGCTCTGCACAGAGGGGAGTCCGCTGACCGAATTGACGGCCCCCCGTTTTATTTCCCTGCGTCCAAGCATATAGGTCATGGTATAGCCTACCGCCAGCATTACAATCTGAGCTGGCAGGATAATCTTCCACAGCGCTACCGGATCCATGCCCAATACAATGGCTGTGTGGCGTGTCGGGCCTGTCCATGGAACCAGATTCATCGCCCCCACGCACAGCCCCATAGAAAGCCCCAGCGCCCTCCGGTCCATTTTCAGTTTATCAAAAAACGGTATCATAAGCGGCAGCGTGATCATAATCGTCGTCGCCCCGGCTCCGTCCAGATGGCCGATTGTCGCCACCAACGCCGCAGCCAGTATAATCGCCGTTACGGGACTTTTACTTTTACCAGCCTTTTTGATGATCGGTTTTGTGATTACCTCAAACATCCCCACATCCGACATAATACTGAAATACAGAATGGCAAACGCGGTGACAATGACGCTTGTCTGCACCGACGTAAAGCCCAATTTGGCAAAATCACTGATTTCCCCAAGTGTAAAGCCCGCCGTCAGAGCACCCATTACCGGAACCAGCACAAAAACAGCTACTGGCGAAAACGGGCTCTTAACCAGCAAAATGATGATCGCCAAAAACGTTACTAATCCAATAACTGCAAGTACGTCCATTCTAAACGCAATCCCCCTTTACATTTATTCCGCGCGCATGTCCGCTTTGAATCTTGTGTCGACAACTGCATTATATCGTGTTATATTATATAATACAAATACTATTGCAATGATAATTATTATACTGAAAATCATATAAGTATATGAACCGGAGGTTTTATGCAGATTAATCCCAAGACCCTGCGCTACATATTGGCAATCGCCGAAGAAAAAAGCTTTTCCCGCGCAGCAGAAAAGCTCTTTATCTCTCAGCCGTCGCTGAGCCAACATATTCGAAATGCGGAAAAAGAAATGGGCGTGCAGTTTTTCAACCGAACCGTCATCCCCATCACCTTGACCTATGCCGGCGAACGTCTTGTAACCGCCGCCCGGGACTTTCTTCAGCTGGAGGACCGCCTTACCCGCGAACTGAATGACATTATTGACAGCCAGTCGGGGCGTCTGATCATCGGCACCACCCTGACAAGGGGAACCTATATCATCCCGCATCTTTTCCCGGCATTTAAACAGGAATACCCCAATGTGGAGCTTGTCATCCGCGAGGGCACAAACGACTACCTGATCGATTTAGTTTTAAAGGGAAACATTGATTTTGCATTTGTCGGGGAATCCCATCCTGATCTGGTGAGTGTTGTGATGCGGGATGACCGCCTGCTGCTGGCTGCCCCCATAGGCTGTGCTGCCGCCCAGACCTATATTGCCAAGGGCAAACGGACGGTCGACCTGTGTGATTTTGCGCAGGAACCCTTTATCCTTCTGCACACCGAACAGGCCCTGCGCATTAATTCGAACAAAATACTGACTGATTACGGCCTTGATCCGCTGGTAGCTTATAAGACCCGCAGCTTTGAGACTGCCTTTCGCATGGCGGAGGCGGGCTTGGGCTGCACCTTTGTTATCAGCTCAAAACACCGGGCTTCCGAGCGAATCGCCTTTTTTGATTTCGACCGCGGCGTCTATTCCTACCCCCTGCTTTTAGTGTACCGCAAAAACATGTACCTCTCCAAAGCAATGAAACGCTTTTTAGACTTGACGGACCAGCTTAAAAAAAATTGGGATGCCCATACAGCGGAAGATTAAACCCTCTCCCTCAGCTTCCTCACCAAATACCGCTTCTTATACTTCACCGCCGCCAGCGCGGCGATTCTCCGGTAAATACTGAAGTTCACCGCTCCTCCCACCACGCCCACCACGGGCAGACCCTGGACGAATTTCTCCACCAGCAGGGCGTCGGAGAGCGTGCGTGCGGTAGAGGCGATCTCACCCGCCAGGGTGCCGCCGCCGTACTCCATGGAGTCCAGCTTGCGGTTATAGACGGACCGCTCATCCCCGTCGGACAACGCAGTGCAGATCAGGCGCAGGATATAGCGCTTCTCCTCCTCGCTGCTATAGTCCACGCCATACCCAATGGCGATCTCGTAAACGCCCCGCAGAATCGTGCCCACCATCAACGGGATGTCGGGCAGCCCAAGGCCCAGAAAGCCAAGGCCAAATCCCGCCGCCGTGGTGGCCGCGTGGTTGATTTTGCTGTCCTTCTTCGCCTGCTTGTCCAGCCTGCGGAGGCTCTTTTTATTTCCCGCCCGGTCCACGATATAATCCCGGGCCTCAAACTCCAGCCCCGCCCCATCCTTGTCGAAGGTCCGCTCGATCAGGGGCGTTCCGTTGATAAAAACCGTCTTGAACGCCTTGGAAAAGGCCGCTTCCAAAAGTCCGCCCACCTTCTCCGGCACCTTATCATAGACGGCCTGCTTCACCTTTCCCTTCTTTAATCCACCGGCCAGCAGCTTTTTCTCCCGCTTTTCCACAGCCGCCAGCTCTTTTTCCAGACTGTCCACCCGTTGTCACCACCTTACGCATATTTTCCCAGGGCAGCGCCCATGTATAAAGTGTAACCGCAAAGCCGGGGGAAGTCAAACCCGGAGTGTCGACACCGCGCCGCCAAATAACGACGGAACCCCCGCTCGCTCCTTTGCAAACGACAAAAGGAATCAAATCCCGGTGCAGTGGGATCTGGTTCCTTTTGCCTGCGTTCCTACGCCGCCGCTCTGTTGGCTTTAAACCGCTTTAAGAGAGGCATACCGATAAATACAATAGACAGGACCATCAGTCCGCAGCTCAAAGGTCTGGTCACGAACACGGACAGGGAGCCGTCGGCGTAAACCATGCTCTGCGTCCAGTTGTTCTCCATCATGCTGCCCAGGATGGAGGCCAGAATCAGCGGCGACTGTGGGATCTTATACTTGTTAAAGGTGTATCCTATAAATCCGAAAAAGATCATGATGATGATGTTAAAAATGTTGTTGCTCACCGCGAACGCTCCGGTCACGCACAGCACCAGCACCACGCCGCTTAGGATTTCCCGTTTCAGCCGCAGCACTGCGGTAGCCAGGAAATTACAGTAGAACACGGACAGGGGCAGCATGATGATGTTGGCCACCAGGAAGCCCAGGATGATCATATAGGCCATCTCCGGCGTATCCTTGAACAGAGTCGGGCCGGTTCTCAATCCCTGGATCGTCAGAGCGCCCAGGAACAGGGACGAGGTGGAGTTGCCCGGCACGCCAAGGGCCAGCAGGGGAACCATGGAGCTGGCAACCACCGCGTTGTTGGCGGACTCGGGAGCCGCGATACCCTCCGGCACGCCAGTTCCGAATTCCAGATTGGGACGCCTTCTGGCAGCCTGGTCATAAGCCATGAAAATGGCCATGATCATTCCCGCGCCGGGGATGATTCCGATAATATTGCCGATCAGGCTGGACTGGGCCCAGATGGGAAGCAGCCGTTTGGACATCTCTTTGTCCGGAAGGATTACCTTGACCTTCTTGTAATTCTCCTTGACCTCTTCCTTGAAATCCTTTACGGCGGGATTCTTCTGAATCGCCTCAATCATTTCCAGAATGGCCGTGATACCGAACAGGCCGATCAGCATGGGGATCAGTGAGATTCCGTCCATCAGGCTTACCTGGCCGAAGGTGAAGCGGGCCAGCCCCGTCTGCGGGCTCATGCCGATACAGCTGAAGATCAGCCCCAGCGCCATTGCCAGAATGTTCTTCACAATGTTTTTTCCCGCCATTCCGATCACCGTGCTCATGCCCAGCACCGCCAGCATGAAATACTCCGGCGGCCCGAACTTCAGGGCCTGCTTAGCCAGGAACGGGGATAAAAACAGCAATACGATGGCGCTGGAGATTCCTCCGAAGGTGGAGCTGGAAATCGCAAATCCCAGCGCTTCGCCGCTCTTGCCCTTCTGGGACATGGGATATCCGTCGTAGGCGGTCACCGTGGCGGAGGCGGTTCCCGGAATCTTCAACAGAATCGAGGGGATGGAGCCGCCGCAGGCCGACGCGCAGTAGATACCGATCAGCAGGCAGATCGCCACCTGCGGCTCCATGCCGAAGGTGATGGGGATCAACACCGCCATTGTGATGCTGTCGTTAAGCCCCGGAAGGGAACCCACGATCAGTCCGATTACAACGCCTCCCAACAGCGCCGCCAGGGCCATCGGATTAACCAGCTGGCCTAAACCCAGTAAAATACCGTTCATACTCCCACCTCCTTAAAAATCCAGAAATACCATCGGCAGCGGAACCGACAGCAGCACCTTGAAAATCACAAATGTCACCGCCACCGCTATGACCGAGCACGGCACGATCACATGAAATTTCTTGTACCCAAGGGAGCGGATCACCAGGGCGCACAGCAGAAATGTGTCGATCGCATAGCCGATCTTTTTTAACAGGAACACGTAAACCAGCAAAGTCAACAGGGTCAGACCCACCCGCGGCAGATTGACTCCCTCCAGCTTTACCACCACCTCGCGCTTCATCAGCGTCTGGACCAGCAGATACACCGCACAGATCAAAAGCACTCCTGCGCACATGATTGGGAAAACGCCCTCGCTTCCCATGGACAGGGCCTTCACGATCACGTAGGCCGCCATCAGCATAAACGCAACCGGCATCGCCAGTTCAATCATTAACTGTTTGTTATTCAACCTCATACCTCCTAACCAATGTCCCTCAGGCTGCGCCAGCGGCCTATAACATCCAACAAGCGCCTTTACCGGCCTCTTCCAGTCTCCCGCCACCGTTTCGTTCTGTTTGCGGGTCGGGCCGCCCGGACCGCCGCCGGTTTCCTGTTCATCTTTCCAGATCAGCAGCCTTTTACTATAAGTGCTGCTAATCCAATGTAACACATTACCCCTGTCTGTTTTTCCCCATCTCCCCTTTACCGCAGAGTCTTGTATCGATTGAAGGTTCGCATATCATTGACTATGTTTAGATTCTAAACCATTAGGGCGGCATCGTCAAATTAAAATGCCGTTAAAAATGCAATAATGCGACATAAACCGCAGCTAAAAAAATTAATTCTTGTCTATTTTTGAAATCAAAAAAGGAATCGCCATCGTATTTTCAACGTTTGGCAATTCCTTTTTCGTGTTCTGCTCGTCAATTTTTGTCAATTTTGCACAAAGGCCCGATGCACGCCTTAAGGCTGCGCATCCAGCTTGTTTTTGTAGTATCCCCCGGCGCAGTACAGCGCTCCGGCCGGATTGTGGGCCAGCACGCGGTCCTTGGCGATCAGGGTGGTCACCAGGGCGTCGGAATACTTGTAAAACAGGGAATCGTGGCCCACGCACAGCCCGAGGGCTATGTTGAACTCCGTCTTCTGCCGGTTTAAAAGCCTGGCCTGGAAAATGGGGTTGCACATGGCTTCGTACTGCCCGGGATGAAGCTTGTGCTCATCCGGCACTCCGGCCGCGCACTTATCCCGTCCGCCGACCTTGCACATGACGGACACCACCTCAAAGCCGTTGCGCTCCAGCAGATCGCACATGACCTTGGCCTCTCCACTCAGACCGCTGCAAAAGGCCAGGCCGATCCGATGGTAACCCATCCTCCGGCACAGCTCGATGGTCTCCTTCACACGGGGCCACTGGAACTGTCCAAGGCCCTCGATCTCTGAGGCCGTCACATAAAACTTGAAATTATCCTCCGAACGGTACTCCTGAAACGCCTGCCCGGAAAGCTCCTCTTCCCGGATCGGACAGTTTTTCGGCAGAGTCCTGTCCTCCGCCTTCCGGCATGCCCGCACGCCGCATTTCGCACATGTATACATCCGCTGCCTCCTTCATCCCGCTACAGATAAATCCCCATAAACTGCGACACCAACACTACCATCACAAGCGCGATGGGATACGTCGCCGCATAAGCGGAGGCCACGTCGTCGGTCTCCGTCACGCGGATCAATGTTCCCAGGGCGGGCGTGCTGGTCATGCCGCCGCAGATAGAGCCCAGGGAGTTGAAGGTGCTCAGCTTCAGAATCCTGAACGCCACGATAAAGCCCACAAACATGGGCACCAGCGCCATGATCGCGCCGTAAATAAACAGCAGGATTCCCTGCTCCTGCAAAATCTCCACAAAGCCCGCTCCGGCCTGAGTGCCCGCCCCCAGAAGAAACAGCGCCAGACCGAACTCGCGCATGGTCTCCAGCACGTTCTTGGGCACGGAAACGCTCAGACGCCCGATGGAGTTCATGTGCCCCAGCAAAAGCCCCGCAATCAGCGGGCCTCCGGAGGTCCCAAGGGAGAAGGAAGCCCCGCCCGGAAGCGGAATCTTGATTTTCGCCAGGATCATGCCCCCCACGATGGCGCAGGCAAAGGAGAAAAAGCCCATACTGTCGCAGTAGAACAGGTCCTTGTGCTTGTGGCGGACCTCCACGTCGGCGGCCGCCTCGTACTGGGCCCGCTCCTTGTCCATGTCCGTGTGCAGGATTCTGGGCACCAGCTGCACAAACAGCACCACGCTGATCACGCCGAAGGGGTAGGCGATGCCGTATCCCACCGCCGCCGCGTCGGAGCCGGTGGCCTCGATGGCCGCGGCCAGGCCGGGCGTGCTGGTGAGCGCCCCGGAGAGCATACCCACCGCCAGATCGGCGGGCACGCCGATCAGCTTCACGATGGCCACGCAGGACAGCGCTCCCGCGGCTATGATAATCACGCCCAGCAAAATATAGGATTTCGCGTTCTTCTTAAAGTTCCGGAAAAATTTCGGTCCGGCGATAAAGCCCACCGCCGTCACAAAGCAGACCAGACCCATGTCCCGGACCAGACCGGGCACGGACACCCCCAGATGGCCGAATACCAGCGCCACCAGAAGAATACCCGCGGTGCCCAGATCCAGCCCGCATATCTTAATACTTCCAACTAAGTAACCCAATACCGCGATGAGGAACACCATAAGCAGCGTGCTGTCCAGCAAGTTGGTCTGAATCCATCCCCATACATCCATCTCGATCATCTTCCCCTTTCAAAAATGAACAGCCGATTAGTGACGCCCTTCGTGGGCATAGGGGGGCAGCAGCAGCGGGGATACCTTGTCCGTGTGAACCCCTGCTTCCTCCAGCTCTTTTGCAAACTTCTCCACGTGCTCCAGCGTCATGGTTCCCAGTTCCACCTCGTTGCAGCGGGCGGCAGCGGCCTTTCCGGCGTCGCGTCCGAACACGATGATGTCCAGCAGGGAGTTGCCCATCAGGCGGTTGCGCCCATGGATTCCGCCCACGGCCTCGCCTGCCACCATCAGGTTGTGGATGGTCTTGGTGGCGCAGTCCGCATTGATCTCCAGTCCGCCGTTCTGATAGTGCAGGGTCGGGTAGACCAGGATCGGCACTTCTCTCATATCGATGTCATAGTTTAAGTACATGCGCAGCATGGCCGGGATGCGCTTCTCGATGGTTCCCTTTCCATGGATCATCTCGATCATGGGGGTGTCCAGCCACACGCCGAAGCCGCCGCCCGGGGTGGGAACGCCCTTGCCACGGTCGGAGCACTCCCGGATAATGGAAGCCGCCGCCACGTCGCGGGTCTCTAACGGGTGCATAAACGCCTCGCCGTCGCAGTTCACCAGCATAGCGCCAACGGAACGCACCTTCTCGGTCACCAGAGCGCCGAAGAGCTGCGCCGGATAGGCCACGCCGGTGGGGTGGTACTGGATGGTATCCTGGTACAGCAGGGGCGCGCCCACGCGGTAGCCAAGCACCAGGCCGTCGGCGGTGGCGCCGTAGTGGTTGGAGGTGGGGAAGCCCTGGTAGTGAAGCCGTCCCGCGCCGCCGGTGGCGATGATCACCACCTTGGCCCTGGCCACCAGGTACTCGCCGGTCTCCATGTTCTGGAGCACAGCGCCCGCAACCTGGCCCTTGTCGTCCAGGATCAGCTCGACGGCGGAGGTAAAGTCCACCACTGTGATGCCGCGGTTGATCACCTCGTCCCGCAGCACGCGCATGATCTCAGCGCCGGAGTAGTCCGCGCAGGCGTGCATACGCTTTCTGGAGGTGCCGCCGCCGTGGGTGGTCACCATGGTGCCGTCTGGGTTTTTATCGAACATAACGCCTAAATCGTTTAACCACTGGATGGCCTCAGGGGCTTCCATTACCAGCTTTTTCAGCAGCTCCGGCTTTGCCGCATAGTGTCCGCCGCCGAAGGCGTCCAGGAAATGCCTCTGGGGGGAGTCGTTCTCCTTGTCGGCCGCCTGGATGCCGCCCTCCGCCATCATGGTGTTGGCGTCGCCGATGCGCAGCTTGGTGGCGATCATCACGTTTGCGCCGCCCTTGTGAGCCTCAATGGCCGCGGAAGCGCCCGCGCCGCCGCCGCCAATGACCAGCACGTCCACGTCGTAGTCAATCTGGTTTAAATCCAGATCCACGCCCAGCAGGCGGCTGTTGGCCTGGAGCAGCTCGCCCAGCTCAACCGGCACCTTCTCGCCCTTGTTGGGGCCCATTACCAGGGTGGAAAAGCCGCTCTCCTTGTAGTCAGGATGATACTGCTTTAACAGGTTGTGCTTCTCGTCCGCATCCATTCTTCTGAGATCGGCACCGATTCTGGAGGGCCTGGTGGCCTCCACTTTTTTAATGGAATCAAGCATTTCTTGTGTCAACATGTGTCATCCCTCCTTATTTCTCAATATCGCGGTTGTTGTACAGTTCCTTCAGCTCGGCGATGGGCTTCTCCATGATCTGCTCGATCAGCTCGTCGTACTCGCCGTGGCGGATCTCCTCAACGCGCTTTTCCAGGTGCTCGGTCTTGGGAGCTAAGTATTTGCCGGTCAGTCTTCTGGCCAGCAGTCCCACCATGGGATGGGAGATGCCCGCCGGACATCTGGTGGAGCAGATTCCGCAGCCTACGCAGTCAAAGGACTCGTGGGCGCATTTCTCAAACTCGCCTCTCTGGGCGTACGCGATATACTGCATGACGTTTAACTTCTGGGGACACGCCTTGGTGCAGGCGTTGCAGCCGATGCAGCTGTAAATCTCCGGATAAAGCTCCATCATGATCTGCTCTTTGGGTTTGATCTCCTCCAGGTTGTAAGTCCGCTTGTCCGTGGGGAAGAAGGGGATGCTGGCCACATACATGCCTTCCTGGACCTGGGTCTGGCAGGCCAGACAGGTCTTTAACTCGTTCTTGCCCTTGATGCGGTAAATCGTGGCGCAGGCTCCGCAGAAGCCGTGGCGGCAGCCGCAGCCTCTCACAAGCTTGTATCCGGCGTATTCCATGGCCGTCATGATGGTTAAGTCAGCCGGCACCGAGTATTTTTTACCAAAGAAATAAACATTTACCATTTCCTGCATTTTCTCTACCAATCCTTCCTCTTAATATTCGTCTGGCAATTCGTCGATCTCATCACAGCGGAACACGGGACCGTCCTTGCAAACATACTTGGAACCGATGTTGCAGCGTCCGCATTTTCCGATTCCGCATTTCATCTTCAGCTCCAGGGTGGTAAACACCTGTGTCTTTTCAAAACCCATCTCCTGCAAAGCCGCCAGCACGAATTTGATCATGATCGGCGGGCCGCAGACCAGCACGGTCTTGTCTGTGGAGAATTCCAGCTCTTTTAAGTAGGAGGGAACAAAGCCCACATGGCCGTCCCACTCCGGCTGCTCCCGGTCAATGGTCAGGTACACGTCCACGCCGTCCCGTTTGGACCAGTCGTTCTGAATCTCGTCCAGTCCCACCAGATCCTGCATGGAGCGGGAGCCGTAGAGAATCTCCACGCTGCCGTAATTTTCCCGCTTGTCCAGCACGTAGTTGATCACGGAGCGCAGGGGCGCCAGGCCGATTCCGCCTGCGATGAACAGCAGGTTCTGGCCCTTAAGCGCGGTTTCCACCGGGAAGGAATTGCCGTAGGGGCCGCGGACCGTAATCTCGTCGCCCACCTCCATGGTGTGCAGGTAATCGGTCAGGGAACCGCAGCGCTTGATGCTGAATTCCTGGTATTCCTGATTGGTCGGGGAGGAGGTGATGGAGAACATGGCCTCCCCCACTCCGGGCACCGCCAGCATGGCGCACTGGCCCGGCATATGTTCAAATAATTTTCCGCCCTGGGGGCTTACCACCCGGAAGGTCTTGACATCCGGGGTCTGATCCTTGATATCCGTGATCACGCCCACCATGGGGACTAACTCGTCGTGTTTATGGCTTCCGCCGCATCCGCAGCTACACATCTTCAGACACCCCCAGACTCTTGATAACTTTCACAATGTTTAACGAGGAAGGACATTTGCTCACGCAGCGGCCGCAGCCCACGCAGGAGAACATCCCGTCGTTGTTTTCCGGGAAATACACCAGCTTGTGCATGAAACGCTGGCGGAACCGCTCCTTCTGGCTGTTGCGGATATTGCCGTGGGCCATCAGCGTGAAATCGGAGTACATGCAGGAGTCCCAGCAGCGGAACCTTTGGATGCCATTTCCGGTGTTGTAGTCCCGGATGTCGTAGCACTGGCAGGTGGGGCAGATAAAGGTGCAGGTGCCGCAGGCCAGACAGGCCTTATACAGCTCCTCCCACTTGGGGGAGTTGAACAGCTCCAGCATCTCCGTGTTTTTAAAGGTCTCCAGGGAAATGTTGCTGTAGGGCAGCTTTTCCACGATGGCGGCCACGCTGGACTGCTCCGCTTCCACGGCGGCCTCTCCGGTCTGATCCGCCCCGGCCAGCAGGCCATCCGCAGCCAGTTCTTCCGTCAGCTTCCCGCCCTTCTCGGTATTTGCTCTCCAGTAAAGCGTCCCGTCCACCATCCAGGTGGTCACGTCTCCCGCCGGGTTCTGGGCCTCCACGCCGAACACCTTACAGAAGCAGGTCTCTTCCGGCTCATGGCAGGCCATGGAGATCAGCACGCCGTGATTTCTGCGGGCTTCGTAAAACTTGTCCACCGGGTCCGCCAGAAATACCTTGTCCAGCACCTCGATTCCCTTCACGTCGCAGCCCCGAATGCCGAAAATGGCAAAGGGCGCGTCCGCCAGCTCCTCGGGAGTGATGGAGATTTTCTTGCCTTCCCGGTAGCAGGTGTAGAGGTTCTCGCTCTGGGGGAAGAAGAAATCCTTGGGGGATTTCACGGTGTTTAACGCGTCCAGGGCGGTTTCCTCCTCCCGGGACCAGATTCCGTAGTTGACCTGGCCGTTTTTGCGCAGGGGCATATATAAATCCATCCGGCCGGCAATGGCGGCGAATAAGGACGGTAACTGTTCGTTTGCGATCTTATACATACGTTATCCCCTTTCCCCAACAATGCTTGGCTCAACGTCGTCCATCTTGAACGCGGTCAGCGGTGCGAGCGCCTTATCGTCCTCGCCTGCCTGGTACGTTCCGTAGAATCCATTGATATCCTTGATTAACTTCCGGTTCAGCAGATGAAGCGGGATTCCCTGGGGACATACCCGGCTGCACTCGCCGCAGTCCGTACATCTTCCGGCCACGTGGAAAGCGCGGATCAGGTGGAACATCTGCTCCTCAAAGGTGTCCGCGTTGGCCTTCTGGGCGGTGTCGAAGCGGTCGCTGTCGAACACGCACTTGTTGCAGCTGCAGGCCGGGCACACGTTCCGGCAGGCGTTGCAGCGGATGCACTTGGAGAGCTCGCCCTGCCAGAAGGCAAAACGCTCCTCCGGGCTCATGGCCTCCAGCTCCTTCACCTTGGCGAAACGGTCCTCGGGCTTCACCGCAAGCTCCGCGTCCGCGCCGATCAGCTCGTCGTACACCATGTGCTCCGTGCCCTTGCAGACCTTACAGCGCTCCAGAACCGCATCCCCGTAAGCGCAGGTCTTTTCCCCGTAGATGGTGCCGATCTTTAAGGTATCGCCGTCCTCTTCCACGGTCTCAATTCCCTTGATCCCAAGTCCCTTAATGGCCTCGATATCCAGCTTTCCCCTGCAGCCCACGCCGATGATATAAGCCTTCTCCCGGTCCACCCGGTGCTCCTTTACCAGCTGGTTGAAGCTGTAAGTGTCGCAGGGCTTTAAGAACACCAGGGTTCTGCCCTCCTTCTTGCTGGCCTCGATCATGTATTTGCTCAAATTTGCTCCGCAGAACCCGTCGTAGACCAGCGCGTCCAGCTCTTTTTCAGTGCCGAAAAACGCGGGCTCGGGATTGTAGGGCAGGTCGCAGCGCTTCCAGCCCAGCACGCGGACCACCGTGCCGTCGGCCAGCAATTCTTTGGCTCTCTTAATCATTTCCTGCATCGCAAATCCTCCAATCTCACATTCTTGCCCAGTTTGTGGATTTTTTCAATGAAATCGTTCATGGTGGCGGCAAATTTCACGCCCTCTGCGGCGGAAACCCATTCCACTCTGGTTCTGCCCTTCTCCACCCCGATGTAGTCCAACAGGGAGAACAGCAGGGTCATTCTTCTCCTGGCATAATAATTGCCCGTGCTGTAGTGGCAGTCGCCCGGGTGGCAGCCGCAGATGATCACGCCGTCCGCGCCCTTCTGGAAGGCCCGCAGGATAAACAGCGGGTTCACACGGCAGGAACAGGGCACCCGGATGATCTTCACCTCGGCGGGGTAGCCCAGGCGGCTGGTCCCGGCCAGGTCCGCTCCCGCATAGCTGCACCAGTTGCAGCAGAATGCGACGATGAGCGGCTTAAACTCCGTATTCTCATGTTCTATTTGCATATTGCGTCCACCTCCGCGATTAATTGTCTGTTGGAGAATCCCTGCAGGTCCATTGCGCCAGAAGGACAGGCGACGGTACAGGCGCCGCAGCCCTGGCACAGAGCGGTGTTCACCACAGCCACTCTTCTGGTCTCACGGATTCCGTGGTCGAATACTTCCTTATTCTCATAGGAGATCGCGCCGTAGGGGCAAACCTTCTCGCAGGCGGAACAGCCGTTGCAGTACCGCTCGTCGGACTTGGCCGTACAGGGGTTGGTCACCAGCTTGTCCTTGGCCAAAAGGCCGATCACCTTGGCGGCCGCGGCCCCTGCCTGGGAAACGGTCTCCGGAATATCCTTGGGTCCCTGGCACACGCCGGAGAGGAACACGCCCGCCGTGGGGCTCTCCACCGGACGAAGCTTGGGATGGGCCTCGGTCAGGAAGTTGTTGGTATCGATGCTGGCGGTCAGCATGGTCGCCAGGCCCCGGACCGACGGATCGGGCTCGATGGCCGTCGCCAGCACCACCAGATCGGTCTCCAGGATGATCCGCTTGTTGTCGATTAAATCCACGGCCTGGACTCTCAGATGGCCGCCCACCTCCGCCACCTTGCCCACCTGGCCCTTGATGTAGTTGACGCCGTACTCCTCGACCGCTCTGCGGTAGAACTCGTCGAAGTTCTTTCCCGGGGTTCGCACGTCGATGTAGAATACGTTGACCTCCACATCCGGGTACTTGTCCCGGATCAGCATGGCGTGCTTTGCCGTGTACATACAGCAGATTTTGGAACAGTAGGTCTTGCCCTTGCAGGTCAGATCGCGGGAGCCCACGCACTGGATGAAGGTCACGGACTTGGGAGCCTCGTGGTTGGAGAGGCGCTCCAAATGGCCCTTGGTGGGGCCGGCCGCATTGGTCAGGCGCTCGAACTCCAGGGAGGTGATCACATCCGGGCTCTGGTTGTAGGAATACTCGTCGAACTTGTCCAGCTTAATGGTGTCAAAGCCGGTCGCTACCACAATGGCGCCGTACTCTCTGGTAATAATCTCGTCCTGCTGCTTGTAGTCGATCGCGCCCGCCGCGCACACCTTCTCACAGACGCCGCATTTTCCGGTCTTAAACTTGATGCAGTGCTCGCGGTCGATCACCGGCACATTGGGGATGGCCTGGGCGAAGGGGGTGTAGATGGCGCTTCTGGTGGATAATCCCCGGTTGAACTCGCTGGGGGTCTTTTTGGACGGACATTTCTCGGAGCAGACTCCGCAGCCCGTACATTTGGTCATATCCACGCTTCTGGCCTTCTTGCGGATATCCACGGAGAAATCACCCACAAAGCCGGACACCTTCTCCACCTCGCTGTATGTATAAATGTTGATCTTGTCGTGGGCCGCCGCTTCCACCATCTTGGGGGTTAAGATACAGGCGGAGCAGTCCAGGGTGGGGAAGGTCTTGTCCAGCTGGGACATCTTGCCGCCGATGCTGGGGGTCTTCTCCACAATGTCCACCTCGTAGCCCGCGTCCGCGATGTCCAGGGCGGTCTGGATACCGGCGATGCCTCCGCCGATGACCAGGGCTCTCTTCACCACGCGGCTCTCGCCGGGCTGTAAAGGGGCGTTTAAGTTCACCTTGGCGATGGCCGCTCTGGCCAGAATCACCGCCTTCTCGGTTGCTTCCTCTTTATTCTTGTGAATCCAGGAACAATGCTCCCGGATGTTGGCGATCTCCACCATGTAGGGGTTCAGCCCCGCGCGCTCCGCGGCCTTGCGGAACGTGTTCTCGTGCATACGAGGAGAACAGGAACACACAACCACTCCCGTCAGCTGTTTGTCCCGGATCGCATCCTTTATTTTCGACTGGCCGGCCTCGGAACACATATACTGGTATTCTTCCGCATGAACCACGCCAGGCTCTGATTTCACCATCTCCACCACTTTTTCCACATCCACGGTGCCCGCGATGTTGGTGCCGCAGTGACAGACAAAAACTCCTATTCTTTGCAATGAATTCACCTCCGACCTTTCTCTTACTTACTGTATTTGCGGAACGCGCTTGCCAGCAGCTGCTGGGGCAGATCCGGATCCAAAAGCTCCGGAATCTCGTCCGGCGACAGGTAGTTCTGCCCCTGCTGGCGGATCACCATGAGACGCACGGCCTCGATCAGCTTGGCGGGCTTCACGTCCCTGGGACAGCGCTCCACGCAGGCGAAGCAGGACAGGCATTTCCAGATGGATTTCGAATGCAGCAGCGGTTCCACGTCCCCGTTCTGCACGTAGGACACGAACTGGTGGGGTCTGATATCCATCGCATCGTAGGACGGGCAGGATGCGGAGCATCTGCCGCACTTCATACATTTTTTGGTGTCCACGCCGCTGATCTCCTTCAGCAGCTCAGCCTTTTCTTTGTCCGTTTTAAGCACCCTCTACACCTCCCTGTTCCTCTTTTATACCAAGGGCCTCCGCCAATATCTCTGTGAAATATTTAACAATAGGGGTATGCGAATGCCCGCCATGGTTTAAATTGTACAGACACAGGGGACACGCGGTCACAAGCTCCTGGGCACCCTTGTACTCTGCCGACTCCATGATCTGGTCTACCATGCTGCCGGAAAGCTCCTTTTCCTTTAAAGAAATGTACCCGCCGCAACACTCGTTCCGGTACGGATATACCACCGGCTCCGCGCCTAAGGCCCGGATGAAATCTTCCAGAATGGTGGGATTTTCAGGGTCGTCGAACTGTAAAATGCTGCTGGGGCGCAGAAGCATGCAGCCGTAGTAGGCCCCGATCTTCCGGCCGGTCAGCGGATTCTTCACCATCTCGCGGATCTTGTCAAAACCCACCTTGTCCCGAAGCACTTCCAGATAGTGATATACGCGAGTCTCGCCGCAATAGGCTTCTTCCAGGTCCAGGTAGTTGTTAACTTTCTGACGAATATCGTCGACGTTCGCCATGTCGTCGTTCACCCGTTTGATTACGTGGTGGCAGGCGGAGCACAGAGTCACCAGATCCTGGCCCTTCTCCTTCGCCGCGTTCAAAGCCCTCACGGAAGACAGCTTGGTTGCAATCTCATCGGAAGCCAGAGGGTAAACTGCGCCGCAGCACTGCCAGTCCTCGATCTCTTCCAGGGTAAAGCCGAGTGCCTCCGCGGACTTTCTCGCGTAGAAGTCCAATTCTTTTGCTTTGGTTTTTAAAGTACAACCCGGATAATAACTATAAACCATACCGTCATACCCAACCTTATATTGGGCTTACCTCCTTTTCTTGTATACCACAAACTGGTATCCCGGTTTGTTGGTATCCCAACTTTTTCTCTTATAATACCATGATATTACACAAAATGATAGTATTTTTTGATATTTTTTTATGTTTTTTGTCGCCGAGTGGTATACCACCCGGCGACGATTTTCGTAACAACAGCCATTGTCATTTTTATTTACTTTGAATGCTGGTTTTTTGCGATAATTGGAACTTTGTGACCGCGAAATTGGGGAATTGTCAGGAATTTTCTATTTCTTTGATCTGCCGCTGCACATACGTGATGCACCGTCTTGCCGCCCTGCTGATCCGCTTGCCCTTTTTCCACACGAATCCCGTCTCATAGAGAATCGGAGGGTCCAGGGGAATGGCCGTCGTGTCCTCGATGTGCACCAGGGGCCGGTACCCGTCCCCCAGCACGAAGCTGACGCCCGCGTTGTTCTCCACCAGATTGAAGGCTGTGATCATCTGCTGGGGGTAGGCCAGCACATTGGGCGTGATATCCAGCCGTTTGAACTCCTCGTCCAGCTTGCTGCGGATATAGGAGTGGGGCGGCAGGTAGATCAGGCGCTCGCCCGCCAGATGCTTTAAGGAAATACGCTCCATGGAGGACAGCGGATTCTCCCGGTGGATCAGCGCCTTTAACTGCCCCCGCTGGATCCGGCAGATGTCGTAGCGCTCCTCCATCCCCTCCTGGATCACCAGAAATCCCAGGTCGATCTCGTCGGAGTCGATGGCCTCCATGATTCCCAGACTGCCCAGCTCCAGCACCTGATGCCGGATATCCGGATTCTCCCGGAAAAAGCCATTGTACAGGATGACATTTAAAAAAGAGCCCGTCACCGGCGTGATCCCCATGTTTAACACCTGGTCATAGCTGCATGCCAGCTCCTGGGTCTCCTGAATCATCTGCTCGAACTGCTCCAGCACGGACTGGGCCTTCACCAGAAAGGTCTCTCCCTCATAGGTCAGCATCACCCGCCGCTTATCCCGCACCAGAAGCGGAATCCCCAACTCCTCCTCCATGTTTTTGATGCACGTGGTAATGGTAGGCTGGGAGACGTGAAGCGCCTCCGCCGCCCGCGTGAAGCTGTGCAGCCTGGCCACTGCCGTAAAATATTCCAGCTGTCGAAAATCCATTTTTTCCCTCCTGCTTTGGTTGGGGTTGGCGGGCGACACCCGCTCCCCTTCCTTAAATTATACCACACCATACCATGCCGCCGCCCTGCTTTCTTAACTCTTTTTCACCGTTCTTTCGCTCCGTCTTTACGCCGTCCCGGCCACCTGGTCCACAAAATGCTCTGCCAGCCCAGTGTAATGCTCCGGGCGCATGAGATTTTCCAGCTCCTCCTCCGTCAGATGGGCCGTGACGCGGCTGTCCGCCAGCGCCAGCTCCTTTAACTGCCGCTTCTGACCGATGGCGGCCATGGCCAGCTCATAGACCAACTCATGAGCCTCCATACGGCCGTAGACCTCCGCCAGCCGCATCATCAGGGCCTCGCTATAGATCAGTCCCTGAAGAATCTCCAGGTTGTGCCCGATCTGATCCTCATGGACCTCCATCTGCCCGAACAGCTCCAACGCGATATCCAGGGTGCCGTCGGCCAGACAGCAGATTTCCTTTAAATGGTACGGTTCGATGCACAGCGTCCGGCAGTCCCGCTCGTTGGTGTTCTCCAGACACTGCATGGCCCGCATGACCAGCGTCCCGGCGATTCTTCCCCGTCCGGCCAGCCGCCCGGGCAGGAAGGGATTGCGCTTGTGGGGCATGGTGCTGCTGCCCACCTTTCCCTGGGCGTACCCCTCCGCCAGCTCGTTGACCTCGCTGCGCTGCTCGTTGTACACCTCGTTTCCCATGCGCCCCACCGCGCCGCAGATCATCGCCAGGTCAAACGTGAACTCCGCCAGCCGGTCCCGGGTGGCAAACCAGCTGATTTTGGGGGCGGCCAGGTTCAGGCGCTCAAACAGGAGCTTCTGCACCCGCGGCCCATTCTGCTCCAGAGAGGCCATGGTGCCCACAGCCCCGGCGAACTGCCCCACAAAGATCCGTTCCCGCCCCTGCGCCATGCGCTCCAGACAGCGGTCCAGCTCGTCGATCCAGGTGGAAATCTTAAAGCCCAGGGTAATGGGCATGGCCTGCTGGTCGTTGGTCCGGCCAATCATAACCAGGCTCCGGTATTCACGGGCCTTCCCGGCCAAAATTTTCCGCAGGCGGCGGGTCTTATCCTCCACAATGTCCCAGGCCTCCCGCAGCTGCAGGATCAGGGCCGTGTCGGATATGTCCTGGGTGGTGGCCCCGTAGTGTATGTACTCCCCCGCTTCTTTGCTGCAAATAGCCTTGTACGCCCGCAGCATCCCCATAAGCGGGTGTCCGGTTGTCCTTCTGGCCTCGGCGTACACCGCCTCGTCCAGCAGCTCCACGCTGCATTTTTTCTGAATCTCCCCGGCGTATTGCTCCGGCACCAGCCCCACCTCGCACTCCGCCCAGGCCAGAGCCGCCTCCACATCCATCATCTTCTGGATGGTGTTCGCACCGCCGAAAACGTCTTCCTGCACGTCCCGGCTTCCATAATATTCCTCTTCCATTCCAGCTCCTGAAAATCCCATCCTCGTTTCCTCCTCACATCAGCATAAACATGAAAATCAACACCGCCGCCAGCATGGGCAGAATGGAGCGCTTGACCACGTCCATGGGACTCACGCCCGCCATCTTGGCGCAGATAATGGTCACGCCCGCCACCGGGGAAGCCGAGCGGCCGATGGCCGCCGCGATCTGCGCCACTGAACCCATGGCCTCCACCGCGTAGCCCAGATCGGCCGCATGAGGCGTAATCGAGGTGTTGAAGGCGATCGCCGCGGCGTTTCCGGAACCGGACAGGGCCGCGATAATGAAGGGCCCGAAGCCCGCTCCCAGCCGGGCGATGGCGGTGGAATTTTTCATCACGTCCACCAGGGCTCCCGTCAGTCCCACCGCGTTCATGCCGAAGGTGAACACCGAGGCCGCGGCCATCAGCGTGATGATGTCGCGGTAGGAATTTCCCACTCCGTTAAAGAACTGCTTCACGCCATCCTGTACATGGCGGACATCCAGAAGAAGGCCCAGCACGGAGCAGGACAGCATCCACACAGTGATGTCAAAATTGGGAAGAACGCCCGCGTTTCCCAGAAGAAGAAAGATAATGGGGGTGGCGGGGATCAGCGCCTTGAAATAATTGATTTTGACCGGTGCGCTTTTCACAGCCTCCCGGTCCGCGCATTCCGGCTCCGCTGCATACGCCGCGCCCTGTTTATTTCCTTTTTTTACCATCGTTATGTCGATGACAGTCAACAGGACAATGGACGCGGCCAGAGCGATTACCGCCACCACGGTAAAGCTGGATACCACCTCCAGCCCAGTCATGGAGGCCAGCTCACCAACCTGAACGTTGAAGCTCTGTCCGGGGTTCATCACATTTCCCCAGGTGCCGATGAGGATGCAAGCGGCCGCGGTGGCCGGGTGCACGCCCAGCCCCAGCATCATGGGAACCAGCAGGGTGCCCACCGTGGCCGCGCAGCCAGCCGCGCTCATGACCACGATGTTGATCAGCCAGGTGATTAAGATCGCGCCCGGCACCACCGCGAAACGTACCTTCTGCAAAGGTCTGGTCAAAAGATATACCAGATTGGAAGAACATTTCGTGTACTCCATCACCGCACTGAAGCCCATGCAGGCGCAGATGGTGGGAACCAGCGATTCATTGATGAGCTGGGAGATAAACGCCTGCATGGCTCCGTCAAAGCAGCCCTCCACGCCTGCGATCCCGGCAATCAGGGCCATGGCGGCTCCCGAGAGAATCAGGACCATTCTGGCCTCCAGATTCTTTAGGATCGCCGCAAAGGTAATCAAAACAATCAGTGCTCCTGCCCAAACCATAAAATACCTCCTGAAAATATGATCCCCCGCGATATGACGGGGGTATTTTGTTTGATATAATCTTAACATTTTCGGAATTCCTTTAGAAATACGGATATTTTATCTGCTGATAGGTTTCGTCTATACCATTGTTTTTTTTACCAAGTTTCGCGCGGCGGTTTTGTGCACCTTGACGCTTAGCAGGCTTGCGCCCTTGCCTTCGCCCGCCGGCGATGATATAATACTTATCGTCAACCTTCGGTTGACGACAAAGTAAAATAAATCCCCTAATATACCTCGTATGCGCGGTAAACGCCGGTCAACGGTGGGAGGAGTCAGGATATGGAGCTGCGTCAATTTAAGTATGTCAACATGGTCGCACAATGCGGGAGCGTCACCAAAGCGGCCAGAAAACTGTTCATCAGCCAGCCGGCGCTGAGCAGCTACATCAACAAACTGGAGGAGGAGCTGGGGGTGAAACTGTTCGACCGGTCGGCCACGCCTCTGGTCTGCACCTATGCGGGAGAACAGTATCTGAAACGGGCCCGGGCCATCCTGATGCAGCTGGACGACATGGACCGGGAATTCCGGGACATCGCCACCAACTGCCAGGGACGGCTGCGCCTGGGTTTTCCGGGCGAGCGGCTGATCTACATGCTGCCGCTGATCCTGCCGCCCTTCAAAGAGCGTTTCCCCGGCATCGACGTGGAGGTGACCAGCGGGCCGGGCAACCGGCTGATCGAGGGGCTGCGCAACGGCGACACGGACTTTGTCTTTCTGCCTCAGTGGTCAAAGGACAAGGATATCGCCCAGGTGAAGATGACCGATGAGGAGCTGGTTCTGGTCTGCGCCAGGGGCTACCTGCCGGATGAATGCATCCTGGACCGGGAAAAGCACATCGTGAATTGGCGCAAAGCCGCGCGCCTGCCCTTTATCACCCTGGAGAAGGGGCACGCCCTGAGGGCCAGCGTGGACGTGCTGGCAAAAAATGCGGGCGTCCAGCCGGATATTTTCCTGGAATCCCACAGCAACATGCTCTCCTGCCGTCTGGCCGCAAAGGGGATGGGGGTAGCGGTGGTTCCGGAGATCACCCTGGAGCTGGTGAAGGAAGGCGGAGAACTGGACGTGTACCACCTGTCGGAGAATCCGCTCACCTGGGAAGTGTTCGCCCTGCACCGGGAAGGCTGCTATATCGGCCAGGTGGAGCAGGCACTTTTTGAGATCGCGGAGCACAATCTGAAAATCCATAAGAAAAAGCTATGACCCTTATTAGCAAAATCCAATTTTACTTATAGGCTCAGCCTGCCTTATAATGGTCTTAACAACCATTGTGGGGGAGGCTTTTTTGTGCCCGAACGCTCCCTTCACCGGCTCAGCCGAATTTAAGAAACCCGGAGGAACTTACATGAACATGAATTTGACGAAAAAAATTCTGGCGGCCCATCTGGCAAAACCGTCGGACATGGTCCCAGGGGAGGAGATCTTCCTGAAAGTGGATCAGACCCTGACCCATGACATCAACGCGGTAATGACCTACCTGGCCTTCGAGGCCATCGGCCTGGACCGCACCCAGGTGGAGACCAGCGTCAGCTACCTGGACCACAACCTGCTCTATCTGGACAACAAGACGCCGGACGACCACATTTACCTGCAATCCGTGGCCAAGCGCTACGGGGTTTATGTGTCCCGGCCCGGCAACGGCATCTGCCACGCCGTCCAGGTGGCCCGCTTCGGTGCGCCCGGCAAGTTGAGCATGGGCGGCGACAGCCACACGCCACACGGCGGCGCCATCGGCATGCTGTGCATCGGCGTGGGCGGCATGGACGTGGCCACGGCCATGACCGGTGTTCCCATGCGCCTTAAAATGCCACAGGTTATTAAAGTAAACCTGACCGGCCACCTGAAACCCGGCTGCAACGCCAAGGAAGTGATTCTGGAGATGCTGCGTCGGGTGGGCATAAAGGGCGGACTGGGCAAGGTCTTCGAGTATGTAGGCCCGGGAGCCGCCACCCTGACGGTAAACGAGCGCGCGACCATTTCCAACATGGGCGCTGAGATGGGCGCCACCACCTCCATTTTCCCGGCGGATGAGCAGGTCAGAAAATTCCTGAAGGCCCAGAAGCGGGAGACGGACTTTGTGGAGCTGACCGCGGACGAGGGCTGCTCCTACGACGGGGAAATGGAACTGAATCTGAGCGAACTGGTTCCCCTCTGCGCATGTCCGCACCAGCCGGACAACGTGATCCCGCTTAAGGATGTGGAGAAAAAGAAGGTTCAGCAGGTATTCATCGGAAGCTGCACCAACGCCAGCTATTCCGATATCGCCAAAGCGGCTCTGGTGTTCCAGGGCAGGCATGTCCATGAGGACGTGAGCTGCACCTGCGGCATTTCCTCCAAACAGATTTACCTGCAGCTGATGAAGGACGGCTATCTGGAAATGCTGATGAACGCCGGCGTGCGCCTGCTGGAGCTGGCTTGCGGCCCCTGCTGCGCCATCGGCCAGTCCCCGGCCACCAAGGGCGTGGCGGTGCGCACCTCCAACCGGAACTTCAAGGGCCGGGCGGGCAACCCCACGGCGGAGATTTATCTGGTTAACCCCGAGAGTGCGGCGGCCACGGCCATTATGGGAACCTTCACCACCGCGGAGGAGATTTTGGGCGAGGAGATTGTGAAACTGGCGGACATTCAGGAGCCGGATGAGTATCCGGTGGATGATTCCATGATCGTGCGCCCCCTGCCCCCGGAGGAGGCCCGGGAGGTGGAGGTCGTGCGCGGCCCCAACATCAAGCCCCTGCCCGTACCGGATGCGCCTGAGCAGCATTTGAAGGTTCAGATCAGCTTAAAGACCGTGGATAACATTACCACCGACGATATCACGCCGGCCAGCGCCGAGTTCTCCAGCATGCGCTCCAACATTCCGCTGATGAGCCAGTATTGCTACCACCGCTACGATCCCACCTTTGCGGAGCGGGCCCGCCAGATGGGGCAGAGCATCATCATCGGCGGCGAGAACTACGGCCAGGGCTCTTCCCGCGAACACGCGGCTATCAACCCCATGTATCTGGGCGTAAAAGCGGTGATCGCCAAGAGCATCGCCAGAATCCACAAGGGAAATCTGCTCAACCACGGCATTATCCCCATGATCTTTGCCGATCCGGCGGACTATGACCGGGTGGAGCTGGAGGATACTCTGGAGATTCATAACCTGTTGGATCAGATGCAGACCCGGGAAGTGGAGATCACCGACGTGACAAAGGGGTTCAACTTCAAGGCGCAGCTGGAACTGTCCGACAGTGAGTTGGAGGTGATCTCCTGCGGCGGGCAGCTTCGTTATTTGAAGAGGCAGTTGGAGGAGATGGGAAGGTAAATAGAGGAAATCTCCCTGGCAAAAAGAGAGCGGCGATATGACTCGGGCCGCTCTCTTTTTATGGGTAGATTCATTATAATGTGGCGGGCTCTATCACAAATGCTCTGACCTGCCTGCCGTCGCGGTCGTACTCGCGTTTTAACATGTTTTCAAATGCCGCCGGGTTTTCTACAATTCCCTCTTTGTCATAGATCAACATATAGATTGTATGGTAATCGTATAGGAAGCCGTCGGCTCCCAGCTGCTCCGTCAGCATCTTTTCCGTCATATTTTTTCTGGTACACTTCACCTCGATTGCCAGGTCATACTCGTCAATATAAAGATCACAGCGCATGCCGCTATAACCGTTATCGCTGACCACCTCCGCCCTGGCTGCCGGAAAAACCGGGCGTATAATGGCCAACAGCATTCTCTGAACGTCATACTCATTGCCTATCTGAATCTGTTCCAGCAGTTCTTTTCCAATCGATGCCTTTTTGTGGACCTCTGCCTGATACATGGTCCTGACATACAAATAAAAATTCCTCAGAATCTTTTGTATAATCAACTCCGCCATCGGCCCGGGGAATGACTCCTCCGGTCTTTGTGCCAGACCGCCTAATGCCTCAACCGTTCCGCGAATCGTCCGATCCAGCTCACGTTTGCTGTCCTCCACAGAGAACTCATTTTCTACAAAGTGCAGTTTCACGCCAATCTCCCGTTTTCGACTTTCCGGCAGACCACTTCCGTCCAGCGCAGACTTAACTTCCCTCTGCCAATCCCCAAACTGTTCTTTAGCCGACAGATAGTCCCTGCACGCCAAAATCTCCTCTCCCCAGCGGCATATCGCTTCAATTCCCATCGCACATCCTCCTAAAACGGCATCCAGCGTATATAAAACAAAAACAGCGAATCCAAAATATGAATCATATCATCTTTCCACTCAAACACCTGATACAACGGAATCTGCTCGTCCATTATTTTTTGCAGATTCTTTAAGGTATCGCGAATCTTTTTCGCAGTAATTTTCTCATTCTTCACATTCTTCTGGACCCGTTTGGAAATGTGCTCAAAACTGATTTCAACTCTGGGTGGGTTGTCCGCAATGGCTTTTAGAATAATGCTGTAGATATCGCGGCGGCTTCCGTCCTGCAGTTCGTAGGTCAGGCGTTTTTGGCCTCTGGTCGGCGGACCGGATTTTAAAACGCGGACCACATCTGAATATGGAAAATTATTACAGGTAAAGCGGCAGCTTTCCATGATAACCTCATCTGTTATCTTTTCCACATCGAAGGGAAGCAGCCCAATATTCAGGCAAATAGACTGCATAAGCTGAGGCGAATTGATGCTTTCCAGAGCCATCCGTTCAATTAACCGTGCTTCAAGCTCTATTCCCAATTCGTAAAAACCTTTTCTTGCAATTTCTTCCAGCTCACGCTGCTTCCACGGCTCAATTTCAATTATGGAAATCCGGCCGGTCAAATCGGGATTCAAACGGATCGCATCATCCGAGCGATAAGGAAGTGATATGACGATGGCTTTAAATCCCAGTCGAATCACTTCTTTCAGCTGACACGCGATATCATACTGAATCTTATCAGAGGCGTAATGGAAATCATCCAATACAAGAACCTTACCCGATTCCGTAAAATGGTCGATCACTATGTCTTTATTGCCCAAATAGTTTTTTCTCACCTCAGTGGAACGCTCCTCGCTCTCTGAAAAATTAGCATTGCGCCTGCTGACCTCGGCATTCATTGAGAGGCCCACTTTTTTTCCCACTGCTGTCCAAAAATCGTTCTCTTTGGCAAAGTCATTGCCTGACATAGGTACCATCTTTTCCTTGCCAATGACATTTTCACAGAGGACCGTCTTTCCGGTCTTAGACGGGCCTACGATATAGGTTAAATAGCCGTCAATGCTGAGGCTTTGCTTCAGTCTATCCTCATATGTGTACTTTGTCTCCCCGGACATCCTGGTCACATAGGTCAGATCGGGATAAGCCCCGGGTTTAAATATCTTCGCATACCTTCTATCCACTTTATCACCCCTTTTTTCACTATTTTTTATATTATATCATAATTATATACCTTTTCATACCTTTTTAGACCTAAAATAACGGCGGCAGACCAAAGTCTGCCGCCGCACTCCGTCAAAACCCGAACCTTAAATCACCGGCCCCAACGTATATATATCAATGGAACTATAATAATGTAAACTCTCATTCTTACTCATCCCACCGTTCAACACCTCCACGATCTTCTCAAAGACCTCCTCACCCACCTGCTCGATGGACTTCTTTCCCTCAATGATCAATCCGGCGTTGATATCCATATCGTTTTCCATGTTCCGGTAGGTAATGGGGTTTCCGCAGACCTTCACCACCGGCATGGTGGGGAATCCCTGGGGAGCGCCCCGGCCGGTGGAGAACATCATCAGCTGCGCGCCCGTGCAGGCCATTCCGGTGAGAATCTCCGGCTCCCGGCCAGGCGTGTCCTTGATCCAGAGACCCTTGCGGTCCCCCACCCGGTCGGTATACTCCATCACGCCCTGTATGGGCCTGGTGCCGGACTTGACGATGGCGCCCAGGGATTTCTCCTCGATGGAGGATAAGCCGCCCTCGATGTTGCCCGGCGTGGGCTGGCCCTTGCGCATGTCGCAGCCCAGGGACTTGGCCCGGCTCTCCATGCGGGCCACGATCTCATCGATCTTGTCCGCCACCTGTGCGTTTACCGCCCGGCGCTTCAAAATGTGCTCCGCTCCCAGGAATTCCGTAGTCTCGCCGAACACCACGGTTCCGCCCAGGTCCACCAGCTTATCCGCCACATAACCCAGCGCACAGTTGGAAGCCATGCCGGAGGTGGTGTCCGACGCCCCGCACTTGATGGCCAGCACCACCTTGGAGATATCCGCCTCCCGCCGCTGCTGGGGCGCGATGGCCCGCACCAGCCTGGATGCGGCGTCGATGCCCGCGGCAATGGCCTTGCTGACCCCGCCCAGCTGCTGGATGCGGATGATCTCCACCGGCTTGCCCGTCCGGGCGATCTCCTCCCCCAGCCGCTCGTGGTCCGTGCCCTCGCAGCCC